>Ga0209169_10000118_pt1 | contig 45655 bp, 35 predicted proteins | sample HubBroMetageWRM4_FD_188346 | JGI IMG/M metagenome (GOLD analysis project Ga0209169, IMG submission 188346) | Warmed soil microbial communities from the Hubbard Brook experimental Forest, New Hampshire - Hubbard Brook CCASE Soil Metagenome WRM 4... | ecosystem: Environmental > Terrestrial > Soil...
TTCCCCGGACAGTAGTAACCACAGCGGTCTTTTACTGGTATCAGCATGAGTACCCTAAGGACCATGGCTTCCGGCGGAGATCCCGCGGCGCTGGGCCAGCTGCTCAGGTCACGGCGCGAGCGCCTCGTGCCCGCCGACGTGGGCTTGTCTGCGGGGCGCCGCCGGCGCACAGCCGGCCTGCGCCGCGAGGAAGTCGCCCTGCTGGCCAACCTGTCCCCCACCTACTACACGTTCCTGGAACAAGGCCGCCCGGTGCGGCCTTCGGCGCAGGTCCTGGACGCACTGGCCTCCGCGCTGCGGATGTCCGCCGCCGAGCGCCGCTACCTGCACGTCCTGGCCTACGGTGCCAGCGGACCGGCCGCGGCCGCCCCGCCCGAACACCTCGATCCCGCCGTAGCCGACCTGGTCCAGCGGCTCGAGCCGTTCCCGACCCTGGTCAAGGGCCGTCGCTGGGACGTCCTGACCGCCAACCCCGCCGCCCGCGAGCTGTTCGCCGGCTGGACGGCGGGAGTCCCGGGCGAGTGCAACCTGGTGCGCTGGATGTTCACCAGCGACCAGGCCCGGGAGATCTACCTGGAGTGGGAGCCGGAGGCCCGGGCCATGCTCGGCCGCTTCCGGCTGTCCACCGCCCGGTACCCGGACGACCCCGATGTCCGCACCCTGATCGATGAGCTCCAGCGCGACAGCGAGCACATGAGGGGCTGGTGGCCGCGTCACGACGTCGCCGCCATCGGGGGCAGCGGCTCAAAGAAGCTCCGCCATCCCCGGCTCGGCCCCGTCGAGTACTCCCACGTAGTCCTCCAGGTCGCCGACCACCCGGACCAGACCCTGGTCACCTACTCCCCCACCACCCCCCTGGAGCCAGGCCGATAGCTATCCTCCCGTTGGCCTCGGGGGCCGCAGCGAGTGTAGCCGTGCAGGACGTGTACCGGGCCTTCTCCCCCGCCAAGCTCGGCGAGCCCGTGGGCGACCGCCTCCCCCGCGACGGCGGCGGCCTGGCGGGCAGCCTCGAGCAGCGGCAGCCCCGCCGCCAGGCCGGCCGCGAGCGCCGCCGAGTGCGTGCAGCCCGCCCCGTGCGTCGCGGCAACCCGGTGCCTGGCGACCGGGATGGCCACGTGCCTTGAGCCGTCGAACAGGTGGTCAACCGGCTCGACGCCGTGGCCGCCGGTGACAAGGACCGCCGGGGCGCCCATGGCGGCCAGTCGCTCGGCGAGCACGGCGCGGTCCTCGGTGGCCAGCTGCGTGAGCGCCTGGGCCTCCGGCAGGTTTGGCGTCACCACGGTAGCCAGCGGGAAAAGCCGCGTGACGAGGGTCCCGACGGCGTCCGGGAGCAGCAGCCCGCTGCCCGAGCTCGCCACCATGACCGGGTCCACGACAAGCGGCAGGTGCCTGGGCTCCAGCGCGTCCGCCACGGCCTCGATCAGCGGCGCGGAGAACAGCATGCCGGTCTTCGCCGCGTCGGCCCCGATGTCGTCGAGGACCGCGTCGATCTGCGCCCGCACGAACGCCGGGGGGAGTTCCTGGATGGCGGTGACTCCCAGCGTGTTCTGCGCGGTAAGCGCGACGATCGCCGACATGCCGTGCGCGCCGCAGCGGGCGAAGGCCTTCAGGTCCGCCTGGATGCCCGCGCCGCCGCCGGAGTCGGACGAGGCGATGGTCAGCACCCGCGGGATCGCCCGAGTAACGGCGCCGCTCACGCGGGAAGCTCCGGCCGCCCGGCGACCGGGCTCGACGCCTGGGCATGCCAGCGCCTGGGGATGCGGCCGGCGGTCCGCGCCGCGTAGCCAGCGGCCACTGCCAGCCGCATGGCCGCCGCCATCCGCCTGGGGTCGGCCGCGCGGGTGATGGCCGAGGCGATGAGGACGGCGTCGCAGCCGAGCTCCATCGCCAGGGCCGCGTCGCTGGCCGTCCCTATCCCGGCGTCGAGGACGACGGGAACGCTTGCCTGCTCCACGATCATGGCGATGTTGTGCGGGTTGCGGATGCCCAGACCCGAGCCGATCGGGGCGCCGAGCGGCATGACCGCGGCACAGCCGGCCCGCTCCAGATGGCGGGCGACGACCGGATCGTCGTTGGTGTAGGGAAGCACCACGAACCCCTCGCTGACCAGCATCCGGGCGGCGTCGAGCAACTCGACGGGATCAGGCAGCAGGGTGTGATCGTCCGCGACCACCTCCAGCTTGACCCAGTCGGTGCCGAGCGCCTCGCGGCCCAGCCTGGCCACCAGCACGGCCTCGCTGGCGGTGTGGCAGCCCGCGGTGTTCGGCAGGATGCGCACGCCGGCCTCTCTTAGCGTGCCGAGCAGCGAGCCCTCTCCGTCTCCCGCGGGCGAGACGCGCCGCAGCGCGACCGTGGTGAGCACGGAGCCGGAGGCCTCGAGTACCTGCCGCAGCACCTCCAGGCTCGGCACTCCCCCGGTGCCGAGAATGAGCCGCGAGCCAAGCTCCTGCCCCGCCAGAACCCACGGCTCCAGGCCTGCCGCCTCATGGTTCAGCAGATCCGCCTCGGTCATGTCATCCTCCTTGCACCGCCGTGACGACCTCGACCTGGTCGCCGTCGCGCAGCGGCGTGGCCGTCCAGGAACCGCGGGGCACCACGTCGCCGTTGACGGCGGCGGCGATGCCGGTCGAAGCCGACGTCAGCTCGGCGACCGCGCGCGCGACGGTTGCGCCGTCGGGAAGCTCGCGCGGTTCGCCGTTGAGCCTTACCTGCACGCTCACCTGTCACCGCCGCCCGTCGGCCGCCCGCCGGTGAACCGCTCGCTGATGAACCGCCCGGGCGTGAACGGCTGCCATTCGGCCGCGGGCTCCCGCCCGGCCAGCAGGGACACGATCGCGTCCGCGGTGACCGGCGACATCAGGATGCCGTTGCGGTAGTGCCCGGTGGCCAGCAGCAGGCCCTCGACGCCGCAGCCGCCGACGACGGGCCCGTTGTCCGGGGTTCCCGGCCGCAAGCCGGCGCACGTCTCGGCCAGGATCAGCTCGCTCGTCACGGGGAGCACGCTCATCGCGTCGCGCAGCAGGTCATGGACGGCGCCCGCGGTGACCGTCAGGTCCGGCCCGCGTTCCTCTGAGGTGGCGCCCACGATCATCTCGCCGTCCGCGCGCGGCACCAGGTAGACGTCCACCCCGCGCACCGTGGCCCTGATCGTGTGGCTGATGACGGGCGGCATCCCCTCCGGGTGCCGCAGCCTTAGCAGCTGGCCCTTGACCGGCCGGACCACCGACCGCAGCGGGCCTGGCAGCCCGTCGACCGCGCCGGACCAGCATCCCGCGGCGACGACGACCGCAGCCGAGTCGACCTCGCCCCCGTCCGCGAGCCGGGCACCGCTGACCCGTCCGTCCCGGACCCGGACCCCGGTCACGCGGTCCCGGGTGAGACGGACCTTCGCGGCTGCCGCCGCGTCGCGCAGCGCGGCGGCATAGCGCCGGTTGTCCACCGACCAGTCGCCCGCGAACAGCACGCCGCCGTGTACGTCGGGCGTGAGGAAGGGCTCCAGCTTGCGGCAGGCCCGGCTGTCCAGTTCCTCCGCGTCCAGGCCGGCGGACCGGCGGAAGGCCGTCAGCCGCTGCAGCGCCGCCAGGTCGCCGGGGTCGTAGGCGATCGCCAGCGTGCCCTCGCCGCGCAGGCCGACATCATGGCCCGTTGCCTCCTCGAGTTCGGCTGCGAACGAGGGGAATCTCCGCACCGCCAGCAGGTTGACCCGCAACAGCGCGCCCTCGCCGAACAGGCTCTCCGAAACCGGCGCGAGCATTCCCGCCGCGACCAGGGACGCCGCGTCGCCGTGCCCGGGGTCCACGAGGACGACATCGAGCCCGGCGGCCGCGGCACGCCAGGCGATGGCGGTCCCGATGACGCCGCCACCCGCGACGACGACATCCGCGGTCATGGTCAAAGAGCGCTCCCTTCGCCGGCATTACCCGGATCAGGTACGACGGTCGGAGGCGCGGCGTGTACGCTGCCTCCCTCTCAGCCCTGGACGGGCTCCCGTGGTGCTTACCAGCCTATATCACCGGCAGGTCGCGGCAGCGAGCGTGATTGGATGGCGCGATGACAAGCGACGTTCATGAGCTGCGGGCGCGGCTGGCCGACGCGCGGCTCTACCTGTGCACCGACGCCCGGCGTGCGCAGGGTGACCTGGCCTGGTTCCTCGACGCCGTGCTGTCCGCCGGGGTGGATATCGTGCAGTTGCGGGAGAAGGGCCTTGAGGCCGGCGAGGAACTCGCGCTGCTCGACGTGTTCGCCGCCGCGTGCAACAGGCACGGCCGGCTGCTGGCGGTGAACGACCGCGCGGACGTGGCTCTCGCGGCCGGCGCCGACGTGCTTCACCTGGGACAGGACGACCTGCCCGTCCAGGTCGCGCGGCGCATCCTCGGCCCGGGCCCGCTCATCGGCCGCAGCAGCCACAGTCCCGCCCAGGCCGACGCGGCGGCGGCCGAGCCCGACGTCGACTACTTCTGCGCGGGACCGGTGTGGGCGACCCCGACTAAGCCGGGACGCCCCGCCACGGGCCCCGGCCTGCTGGCCCATGTATCGCAGGGCAAGCCGGGCCGCCCTTGGTTCGCGATCGGCGGCATCAGCCTGGGCCGGCTTGACGACGTGCTCGCCGCGGGTGCCACCCGGGTAGTCGTGGTCAGGGCCATCACCGAGGCGGACGATCCCGCCGCCGCGACACGCGCGTTCACAAGGCGGCTGCGGCAGTGAGCCCGCGAGGTCGGCACTTATGTAACGATGAAATTTATGCGGATCACCGGGGTTGAGTCGACAGATCTGTTCGTAGGGACCGCGCAGCGCCCGCTGCAGGTCGTGAGGGTCACGCTGGAGGCTGACGGGTCCGGCAGCGAACCGGACACGCCAGCCGCCGTGCACGTGGAAGGGCCCGGGGTGAGGAACCACGGCCCGTTCCTGATAACAGAAAAGCTGAGCCACGCTGAGCAGAGAACCGTCGAGATCCCGGTGGAGATCGCGGTGCCCTACCAGCCAGGAAGCACGCGGCACGTCACGGTCACGGTGCAGAGCCAGGCGGGGCGCAGTCAGGCGGAAGCCGACATCACGGTGGCCGAACCCGGCTGGACGATGTGGATGGTCAGCCACTTCCACTACGACCCGGTGTGGTGGAACACCCAGGGCCAGTTCACCGAGGCGCGGCTCACGCTCGCGGACGAGGAAGGCAGGCTGCCCGACGTCAGGAACGCGTTCGAGCTGGTCCGCGCGCACCTGGACAAGGCAAGGACGGACGGCGACTACAAGTTCGTGCTGGCCGAGATCGACTACCTGAAGCCCTACTTCGACACCTACCCGCAGGACCGGCAGGACCTGCGCCGGCTGATCGACGACGGCAGGCTCGAGATCGTCGGTGGCAACTACAACGAGCCGAACACCAACCTGACCAGCGCCGAGTCCACCATCCGCAACGCCGTCTACGGCGTCGGTTACCAGCGGGACGTTGTCGGCGGGGACCCGAAGAGCGCCTGGATGCTCGACGCGTTCGGCCATGACCCGGGATACCCGGGCCTGATGGCGGCTGCCGGGCTCACCTCCACGGCGTGGGCGCGCGGGCCGTTCCACCAGTGGGGGCCGTCCGGCGCCGAGGGCGGCGGCAACCGGCGCATGCAGTTCGCCAGCGAGTTCGAGTGGATCTCACCGGATGGCCGCGGGCTGCTCACCCACTACATGGCGCAGCACTACGGGGCGGGCTGGCGGATCAACGGGCCGCAGGACCTGCAGGCCGCGGAGCTCGAGGCGTACGGGCAGTTCCGTTTGCTCGCGCAGGTCGCCGCCACGCCGAACGTGCTGCTGCCGGTCGGCTCGGACCACGTCATCCCGGCTAGGTGGGTGACCGACATCCACCGGGACTGGAACGAACGGTACGTGTGGCCCAGGTTCACCACGGCCGTGCCCCGCGAGTTCTTCGCCGCCGTCCGTGCCGCGGCCGGGAGCGGGGAACCCGCAAGTTACGCGGGCGCGTGGATCACGCCGCAGACCAGGGACATGAACCCGGTGTACACCGGCAAGGACGTCTCCTACATCGACACCAAGCAGGCGCAGCGCGCCATCGAGACGGTGGTCAGCGAGGCGGAGCGGTTCGCCACGATGGCCTGGCTTGCGGGGGCATCGTTCCCGCATGCCGGAGTGGACAAGGTATGGAGGCTGCTGAGCTTCGGGGCGCATCATGACGGGATTACCGGGGTCGAGTCGGACCAGGTGTACCTCGACCTGCTCGGAGGGTGGCGTGAGGCGTGGGAGCTCAGCGACGTGGCACGGCGGGATGCCGTCTCCTTCCTCGCTGTCGACGGCGGGAAGCCGGCTACGGGGATCGCCGTCGTCGTCTTTAACGGGGTGGCACGGGAACGGGACGGGATGGTCCGCGTCACGGTGGACGTGGGGGGGGACGGCACACAGTGGCTCGACGTGAGGACAGTCGATGGGGCGCGGGTGGCGGCGGTCGCGGAGGGGGTGCGCCGACGCGAGGACGGGTCGCTGGCAGAGGTCACTTTGACGTTCCTGGCTCGGCAGGTGCCCGCGCTTGGATACCGGACTTATCTGGCGGTGCCCAGCACACAGCGCGAGGGGGCGTCCGAGTGGGAGGAAGTCACGGGGACCGCCATTGAGAACGGTGCGTACCTGGTCACGGGCGATCCGGGGCGGGGCGGGACGGTCAGCATAACTGACAAGCGCACGCAGGTCAGTGTGCTCGCGGGACCCGGGAATGAGCTGGTGGTGCAGGACGAGTATGCGCAGCATCCTCGGCACGGGGAGGGGCCGTGGCATCTGTCGCCTAAGGGGGCCGGGGTGGGGTCCTCGTCGGTGGCGGCGCAGGTGCGGGCGGAGCGATGTGCGGCGGGATCGCGGCTGGTTGCCTCGTTCACGCTCGAGGGTGTCGACGTGATCCAGGAGACCGTGCTGTGGGAGGACGGCGAGCACGTGGAGTTCCGGACCCGCGTAGACGGGTACGGCGCGCGGGACCGGCTGCTGCGGGTCCGGTTCCCGGCCGACGTGCCCGGCGGGCTGCCGGTGTACCAGACGGCGACGGCGGTGATCGGCCGGTCGTTCGGGGCGGTGGACGTGGATTCGGCGGACCACTGGTACACGCTGGACAATCCCGCTTATCAGTGGTTCGGCATCGGCTCGACGGCGCGCGTCCGCACCGGGGGTTCGGGCGAGCCGGTGCAGGCAATCGGGGTAGCCGAGGTTATCTGCCCGGACGGCCTGGACGGCGGGCCCGGTGCGGGGCTGCGCGACGTGATCCGCGACCTGATGGTTGCCCTGGCCGCGGCCGGGGTGACCGCCACCTGCAGCCAGGCCGGCGGGCCGAGGTACGGCGGGATCGACGCGGACTCCAACCTGCCCGACGTCAGGATCGCGGTCGGCGGCCCGGATGTGAACGCGTTCACCGCAGAGGTCCTCTCGGCCGCGGCACCGGGGTACGCGAAGGCGCTGGCGGCCGGGGGGTCGGCCCGGGTCTGGGTACCCGCGGCTCGCAGCCGGGCGGATGCCTTCGCGCCAAGCGCCGACGTGCGGGGGGCTGCCGACTTGCCGGTGCTCATCGTGGCGGCCGCCGAGCCCGGCGGCCTGGCCGCGGCGGTCACCGCCCTGGCCGATGACCTGGCCGACGCCGTGGTAGGGGGGGTGGAAGGGGCCGAGGACCCCGGCAACGGCGGCGAGCGGGCACCGGCGGTACCGCTGGCGGACCGGTCGGTGGCACTGCTGAACCGCGGCACGCCGGGCGGCGTCGTCACGCCCGACGGCGTGCTGCACATGTCACTGATGCGCTCGTGCAGCGGATGGCCGTCGAGGATCTGGATCGACGGGGACGCCAGGACCGCGCCGGACGGCAGCAGCTTCGCCTGGCAGCACTGGAGCCACACATTCGAGTACGCGCTGGCCTCGGGCCCGGGCGACTGGCGGGCGGCCGGCTTCGTCGCCAGCGCCGAGGCGTACAACCACGACCTGACCGCGGTGGTGGGTACCGTGGTCCCAGGCGCGGCCGGCCTGCTGTCGGTGGAGCCGGCCAACGTCACCCTCAGCGCGCTGAAACCGCGCGGCAACCCGCTGGCCTCGGGGTCGAGCCTGCACCGCAGCGGGCTCGACGCCTCCGACGCGGCCATGGTCACCGTGCGGCTGCGGGAAACCGCCGGGCGGGCCACGGCGGCGCTGGTCAGGTTCGCCCCCGATGCCTTTTCTGTCCTGCAGGCGTGGCGCGCCGATCTGCTCGAGGGCACCGAAGGCGATCCCCTGCCCGTCGTGGATGGCGCCGTCCCCGTCACCGTGCCGGCCTTCGGCACGGTGACCCTGTTCGTCCGGGTGATGAACGCAGCCCGGAGCGGCCGCCCAGACCCGGGACCGGCCCAGGCCGAACCGGTCCAGCCGGTGTACGCGCGCTACTGGCTGCACGGGAAGGGGCCGGCGCCGGCCGGGAACCTGCCGGTAGCGGTCCACTTCTCCCCCACCAGGGTGGCACTGCCCGGCCCGGGCGGTACCGCATCGGTACAGCTGACCGTGGGCTGCGGCCGGGCACCCGCCCACGGGGAGGTCGAGCTCGCCATGCCCGACGGGATAACGGTCGAGACGGCGGAGGACCTGATCTACGACAGCGGGGTCAGCGAATTCCGGGCCTGGGACCTGACCGTGCGGGCGGCGCCTGGGACCGGGCCCGGGCGCTACTTCGTGTGCGCGCGGATCCGGGACGACCTGGGCCAGCTCATCGAGGACACCGTCATGGTCACGGTCGGCGAGCCCCGCTGGCCCGACCCCGAGCTGCCGCCCGAGGAAGCCCTGATGGTGATGCAGGCCGACTACCAGGCGGGCCAGGCGGAAGTCGAGCTGGCCGTCGCGACGCCCGAGCTGCGCCTGGCGCCGGGAGAAAGCGGCGAGCTGCTTGTCAGCCTCACCAGCAGGCTGGCGTCCGAGCTGCACGGCGAGGCACAGCTCCTATCGCCGTTCGGAACCTGGCCCCTATTCCGGCGCTGGACGCAGGATTTCAGCGTCGCGCCGCAGGCCACCGCGGTGCTGCGCTTCGGGGTAAGCGTCCCGGCGGACACCGGGCCCGGGTCGCGGTGGTGGGCTCTGGTGAAGGTCATGTACTACGGCCGGGTCAGGTATACGCAGGCGGTTCCCGTCGTCATATCCAATCCCGCGGGCGACTACGCTGCAAGCGAACTCATGCGGTGAGAGACTGTCTTGATACGCCTTTCACGAATGCGACCCCCAGAGGGCTTATGCCGTCCGCCACGATGCTTCTCAGCGGCAACCTGCCGGCCGAGCCGAACCGCTTCATCGGCCGCGAGCGCGATCTCGCCGAGCTGGCCAGGCTGCTCGGTGAGGTGCGCGCGCTGACCCTGAGCGGCCCGGGCGGCATCGGCAAGACGCGGCTCGCCATCCGCCTCGCGCGCGACGTGGTGACCGGGTCGGCCGGCCCGGCGGACCAGGACTCCGCGGGACTGGATGCGGACCTCGACGAGGCATGGCTGGTCGAGCTGGCCGACTGGCACGGCCAGGTGGCCGACCGGGTCGCCGCGACGATCGGGATCCGCGAGGAGCAGGGCGTGCCGCTTGCCCAGACGCTGGCCGAGGCGCTGCGCTCGCGGCGGATGCTGCTCATCCTGGACACCTGCGAGCACGAGGTCAGCGACTGCGCCACGCTCGTCCAGCTGCTGCTTGCCAGGTGCCCGTGGCTGCGCATCGTGGCGACCAGCCGTGAGCCGCTCCGGGTGCGGGGCGAGACCGTGTGGCGGGTGCCGCCGCTGGACCTCCCGCCGGTAGGCGCCGAGGGTACCGAGCTGACCAGGCATGAGGCCATCCAGCTGTTCGCGGTCCGGGCCGCGGGCGCCCGGCCGGGCTTCATCCTGACCGAGGAGAATGCGGCCTCGGTGGCCCGGCTGTGCCGGACGCTTGACGGCATACCGCTGGGCATCGAGCTGTCCGCCGCCCGGGTACGCGCGCTGTCCATCGAGCAGATCGCGGACCGGCTGCGGGACAGGTTCGGCCTGCTCGACTCCGGCGACAGGACCGCGCCCGCCAGGCAGCAGACGCTGCGGGCCACCGTGGACTGGAGCTACGAGCTGCTGGATGAGGCCGAGCAGACGCTGCTGCGCCGGCTGGCGGTGTTCTCCGGCTGGAACCTGGACATGGCCGAGCAGGTCTGCTCCGACGAGGCCATCCCGTCCGACGCGGTGCTGGGCCTGCTCATCTCCCTTATCGACAAGTCGCTAGTGGTGCTCGACGGCGAGGCGGCGGGCGACGCACGGTACCGGCTGCTCGACACGATCAGGGAGTACGCCGCCGAGCGGCTCGCCGCCGCCGGCGAGGAGACGAGCCTGTCGGTCCGGCACCGCGACTGCGTGCTCGCCCTGGTGGAGAAGACCGTCGGGTATATGTTCAGGCGCGGTGAGCCGCCCTGGCCGGTGCGGCTGGCCATCTACCGGCTCGGCATCGCCGAGTACGGCAACCTGCGCACCGCGCTGAGCACGTCCCTCGCCCGGGGGGAGGCCGCCGAAGGCCTGCGGCTGTGCACCGCGCTGATCAACCTGTGGGTGCCGCACGGCGACCAGCGCGAGGCGGCCACCTGGTTCGACAGGTTTCTCGCCCAGCAGACCGGCGACGTCTCGCCGCTGGTCCTCGGGCGGGCGCTGGCTGCCCGCGCCGACATAGCCTTCGACCTGCAGGACTATGACACGCTGATGCACTGCGCGCAGCGGAGCCTCGAGCTGAGCCGGTCCTGCGGCGACGGCTTCTCGGTGCCGACCGCGCTGCGGAACATGGGCCAGGCCGCGCTGCGGGCGGGCCGGCTGGCCGAGGCCGGCGCCCTGGTGGACGAGGCCGTCGAGGCGGCAGCCGCGGCGGGCAACGACTGGGAGGCCGGCATCGCGCGCGCCGCCAAGGCCGCCGTAGCGATCCGCCAGGGCAAGCTGAAGTCGGCCCTGCGGGCGTATGAGTCCGCGCTGGACGTGCTTAGCGACAACAACCGCTGGGGCGTGGCCCAGGTCGAGTACGGGATGGGCTCGCTGGCCCGCGCCCGCGGCGACGCCGAGGCGGCCGTACAGCACTTCGAGAACGCCACCGAGGTCTTCCGCGAGCTCGACGCCTGGCCCGAGGTGGCCAAATGCCTGGCCGGGGTGGGCTGGATCGCCCTGTTCCGCGGTGACCTCGGGCTGGCCCAGGAGCGGCTGGCCGAGGCCCTGCGGCTGAACCAGGCCAGCGGACAGCGGCTGGGCATCGCCCGCGGTCTTGAGGCACTCGCCGCGCTCGCGGCGGCCCGGCAGCAGCCGCAGCAGGCGGCCCGGCTTGCGGGCGCCGCCTGCCAGCTGCGCGAGGCTCTCGGTCACCCCACCGGCTCGAAGATCGAAGAAGTGCTGGAGTTCGCCCGCGGCCCGCTCGGGGCAGCCGCCGCGGCAGCGCTGTTCGCCGAAGGGCGCGAGATGACGCCGGACGAGGCGGCGGCGTACGCGCTCGGCCTGGATCCCGGGGCTCAGGGAGCGAACGGGTCCAAGCCGGCCACCCAGGCCGCCTGGACCGACCCTGCCCGGCTGGCCGCGGCCGGCGGAGCGCGCCATGACGCGGGCCCGCACCGGTCGCCGTCACCGCTCACCACGCGGGAGCACGAGATCGTGCTCCTCATCGCCAGGGGCCTGTCCAACAAGGAGATCGCCGACGAGCTCGTGATCAGCCCGGCGACGGCGGCCCGGCACGTGGCCAACATCCTGGCCAAGCTCGGCTTCAACTCGCGTACACAGGTTGCCTCATGGGCCGCCAAGCACGAGTCGCCCAGCTGACCGTCGGCCTGCATATGTGCACGCCGTACCCGATCGGCCGGACGGCAATCTGCATACCTGAATGCACAGTTCGGCGCATGTGTAGCCGCGCCCTCGCCGGTTAACGTTTCATTCGTCGTCATCGGACGCAGGCGGTGGGTCAGGTATCCCGGCGCCGTGCTGGTTCCCAATGGGGGGGTGGGAACCGGCGAGCCGGTAGCGACCGGGCGGGTCCCGGCCCCACTCCGGGACCCGCCCCTTATCGCACCCTGGATGGGAGGGTTGTGTGGAAAGCGCCGGCACCCGGGTGAGCTTTGAGGAGAACCCGCAGACTCCACGCGCGGGCCTGTCGCAGCGGCGAATTACCGAGCACGTGCTGCGGGTTGCTGACCGGGCGGGCTACCGGGCCGCCCTCATCGACGCGGCGGACGGGACCGTGACCCCGTGGCCGCGCTTCGCGCAGACGGTCCGCGCGGCTGCCCGCGGGCTGCGCAGGCGAGGCCTGACGCCGGACGACACGGTCGGCGTGCTCGTGCAGGACGCCGCCCGTTACGCGGTCGCCGTGCACACCATCAGGGCAGCAGGCGCCACCCCTGCGGCTGTCGGCCTTGGCCCAGGTGCGGCCGATCCCGAAGCCGCCAGCGACCCCGCGGCCATCGCCGCGCAGCTCAAGGCGTGCGGTGCGCGGCTGCTGATCACCGTGGACACGCTGGCGGAGGTTGCCGCCCAGGCGGCCGACCGGTCCTGGGTCCGGCAGGTGTTCGCGTTCGGGGAGACCGCGCAGTCGGGAGCGACGCCGTTCAGCTCGCTGCTCGAAGTCGCCAAGCATGGCCAGGCCGCGGGAAACGGTGCCGACGTCAGCCCGTTGCACCGGGCCGAGCTTATCCCCGCGGACGCCCTCGAGCTGGCAGGCATCGACTACCCCGGCGGCCTGAGCGCCCGGCTGACCGGCCGGGACGTGGTCGTCGCGGGACCGCCCTGCGGTGCGGGGCCCGCCTATACGGCGCTGCTCGACTTCGCTCTCATGAGCGGCTCCACGGTGGTGGCCGCGCAGGCCCGGGACATGGCGCACGCGGTACACCGCTATTCGGGCACCGCCGCGATAGCCTCCCGCGACGCGGGAGTTCCAGGCATACCTCCCGCCCGCGTTTTCTGGGCCGGCTGAGGCAGGCTGTTACAGGTCAGGCAGGCTCACAGGTCCGGGGGGCGGTTTTCGTACGGCGTGCTGAGGACCACCGTGGTCCTGGTCGACACACCGCCGATGATGCGGATCTGCTGCAGCAGGTCTTCCAGCGCGGCCGGCGAGGTCACCCGCACCTTGAGTATGTAGTTCTCGTCGCCCGCGACGCTGTGGCAGGCCTCGATCGCGGTCAGGTGCTCAAGCCTGGCCGGCAGGTCATCGGGGGCGGCCGCGTCGAACGGCTTGATCGACACGAAGGCCGTCAGCGGCAGTCCCACCTCGTCCGGGTTGAAGACCGCGACGTAGCCCTTGATCACGCCGTCCTGCTCGAGCCTGCGTACCCGCTGGTGCACGGCGGACACCGACAGGCCGGCCTGCCTGGCAAGCTCGGTGAAGCTCATCCGGCCGTTGCGGGCAAGCAACGACACGATCTTTCGATCGATCTCCTCCACGTCGACACGTTAGCGCCATAGGTGTCGAGCACGGCGACATTACAATATAACGGAATGGTCACGCCGTTTACGCTCCTGTAACATCGCCGCGCGTCCCCTTACCCGGCGGGCACGCCGAAGTTACGCTGCGGCCATGGCACAGATCATCCTTGAGCACATCGAAAAGATCTACCCGGGCGGGTTCAAAGCCCTCGACGACCTGACTCTGGACGTCAAAGACGGCGAGTTCATGGTGTTCGTCGGGCCCTCGGGCAGCGGCAAGTCGACCGCGCTGCGGTCCATCGCGGGCCTGGAGGAGATCACCGGCGGCACCATCCAGATCGGCGACCGGATCGTCAACGACCTGCCGCCCAAGGACCGGGACATCGCGATGGTGTTCCAGAACTACGCGCTCTACCCGCACATGACCGTCGAGCAGAACCTGGCGTTCGGCCTCCAGCTGCGCAAGACGCCCAAGGACGAGATCAAGCGCCGGGTCGACGAGGCGGCCAGGATGCTGGGCCTCGAGCAGTACCTCAAGCGCAAGCCCGCCGCGCTGTCCGGCGGCCAGCGCCAGCGGGTCGCGATGGGACGTGCCATCGTCCGCGAACCGCAGGCCTTCCTGATGGACGAGCCGCTGTCCAACCTGGACGCCAAGCTGCGCGTGTCCATGCGGGCCTCGCTCAACCAGCTGCACGAGCGGCTCGGCGTCACCACCGTCTACGTGACGCACGACCAGGTCGAGGCCATGACGCTGGGCACCCGCGTCTGCGTGCTCCGCGACGGGCGGATACAGCAGGTCGACACGCCGCAGACCCTGTTCGAGAAGCCGGTGAACCTGTTCGTGGCCGGCTTCATCGGCTCGCCCGCGATGAACTTCGCCGACGCCCAGCTCGTCCGCGACGACGGGCCCGCGGTCACGTTCGCCAACTACCGGCTCGACGTGCCCCCCGAGGAGATCGACGCCAACCCCGGGCTGGCAAGCTACTTCGGCAAGCAGGTCATCGTCGGCATCCGGCCGTCAGACTTCGAGGACGCAAGCCTGGGTGACGGCCAAGGAGGGGAACGGATGCCGGTCACGGTCGGCGTCACCGAGGAGCTCGGCAGCGAGATCCACGTGATCTTCACCATCGACGCGCCGCCCGTCGAGCACGCTAGCCTCGCCCAGGCGGCCGAGAACAGCGACGACGCGGACGAGGCCACGGCCGCGCTGGCCGGGGGCAAGTCGCTGTGGACGGCCCGCGTTTCCGCCCGCAGCCGGGCCAGGGCCGGGCAGCCGCTCGAGCTCAGCGTCGACACGCACAACCTCCAGTTCTTCGACCCGGTCAGCGGCCTGGCCATCGGGCACCCGCAGGCGACGGACGCCGCCGCGGAACCGGCCGCCTAGCCATTCGCGATGGCCCGCCGGGGATCGGCAGCAGCAGCATCCGGCGGGCCATGCGAAACTGTATAGATGCCGCGGAATCCTGAGGAACTCTACGAGCTGGGTCCGGTCGCGTCCGATATCGCGGACGCGCCGCTCCTGCACTACCTGGAGGGCTTCATCGACGCGGGCAACGCGGGCCGCCTGCTCGCCGAGCACCTGGTGCGCAACTTCCCGCACGAGACCGTGGCGCGGTTCGACGTGGACCGGCTGATCGACTACAGGTCCAGGCGTCCGATCATGACCTACGACAGCAACCACTGGGAAAGCTACGAGCCTCCCGAGCTGAGCCTGCACCTGATGCACGACCCGAACGGACGGGCCTTCGCGCTGCTGACGGGGCCGGAACCCGATCACGAATGGCACCTGTTCACCGAGGCCGTCCTTGCCGTTACCGCGCAGCTGCGCCTCGGCCCCGCGATCAGCTTCCTCGGCATCCCGGCCGGGACGCCGCATACCCGCCCGCTCGGCGTGATCGCGCATGCGACCAGGGAGGGCCTGGTCACCGGGCATCAGCGGCTGCCGAACAGGATCCAGCTGCCGGGCAGCGCCCCCGCCCTGCTCGAGCTGCGGCTCGGCGAGGCGGGCAGGGACGCGTTCGGCTTCGCCGTGCAGGTACCGCATTACCTGGCCCAGGCCGTCTACCCGCCTGCCGCGCTGGCCCTGCTCGGCGCCGTGACCGCCTCAACCGGGCTCGACCTGCCCGATGCCGAGCTCCGCGAGGCCGCCGAACGCACCAACGAGGCGATCGAGCGGCAGGTCGCTGAGTCCGCGGAGGTCGCCGAGCTGGTCCGCGCGCTCGAGCAGCAGTACGACAGCGCGGCCGAGACCTCGCAGGGCGAGGTCGACCCGGGCGGCCTGCTGTCCGACGGCGAGATCATGCCCACCGCCGACGAGCTCGCGGCCCAGTTCGAGCGGTTCCTCGCCGAGCACCAGGGCCGGATCGATCCCCCGGGGTCCCCGGGTTCTCCGGGCTCCCCGGACCGCTTATCCGACGACGATCAGCTCGCGCGGGGTGTTGTTGAGCCGCTCGCAGCCGTCGGCGGTGCAGACCACGATGTCCTCGATCCTGGCACCGTTCGGTCCCGGGTAGATCCCGGGCTCCACCGAGAACGTCATGCCGGGCTCGAGCGGCTCCCGGTTGCCTGCCACGATGTACGGGTCCTCGTGCGCCTCGAGCCCGATCCCGTGCCCGGTCCGGTGGAAGAACGCCTCCCCGTAGCCGGCCTTGGCGATCGGCTCGCGCGCCGCCGCGTCGACCGACTCGGCGCTCACCCCCGGCCGCACCGCGGCGCAGGCGGCATCCTGGGCGTCGAACAGGACCGAGTAGTAGGCGGTGAACTCGGCGGGCGGCGCGCCGATCGCGTAGGTGCGGGTGCTGTCCGAGCAGTACCCGGAGGGCATCACGCCGCCGATGTCTACCACCACGGCGTCGCCGGGCTGCAGGACCCGGTCGGAGACCTCGTGGTGCGGGCTCGCCGCGTTCGGGCCGGACGCCACGATCACGAAGTCCACGCTGGCGTGGCCCTCGGCGAGGATGGCCTCGGCGATCAGCGCGCCCACGGCCCGTTCGGTCCGCCCGGGACGCAGCCAGCCGGGGACGCGCGCGTGCACCCGGTCGATGGCCGCGCCCGCCTCCCGCAGCGCCGCGACCTCAGCGGCGGTCTTCCTGATCCGCAGCGGGCGCAGCGCGCCTCCGGCCAGCGCCAGCCGGACGCCGGGCAGTTCGTCGCGGAACCTCAGCACGAACAGCGCCCACATCCGGTCCGAAAGGCCGACCGCCGCGACCGGCCCGAGGTCGTCCGCGACCAGCCGGAACGGATCGGCGGTCTCCTCCCACGGAATGATCTCAAGGCCGAGCGCTCCGGCCGGCGAGGCCTGCGCCGCGGGCAGCTCAAGCCGCGGCACGTACAGCGCAGGATCACCGTCCGCGGGGACTGCCAGGCAGGTCAGGCGCTCGAGTTGCTTGGCGTCGTAGCCGACGACGTACCTCAGGTCCGGGCCTGGGGTCAGCAGCACGGCGTCGAGCCCGGCCGCGCGCACGGCGGCGCGCACCGCCTCGAGCCGGTCCGCGGGATACAGCGCGCCCGCGGCCGCGAGATCGTTCGTCGCCACGAGATAGATGCTAGGCCTCCGACACGGCCGCCACGAACCGGGTCAGCGAAGATCCCAGCCCCCATCTTTCACCGAGATTTTTTAGCCGAACGGCATCGGCTGGACTGGCCGGCAGTTTCCCGTCCACGGGTGGCAGCGGGACGTCCTCCCTGACCCGTACCACCGACAGGGCGATGTCCAGGTAATCCCTGGCCGCCTCCAGCTTGTCCCTGCTGCCGCGGGGGAACCCGCCGTGACCCGCGTCCAGCGCGACGATGATCCCGTCGATGCTGCCGAACGTCCTGATCAGCGCCGCCGCGGTCTTCTCCCCCACACCAGGGATGCCGGGCAGTCCGTCGCTCGGGTCACCGCGCAGCGCGGCGAAGTCGGCGTAGGCGCGCCCGGGGATGTCGTACTTGGCGCTCACCGCCGCCTCGTCGATCACGTCCATGTTGAGCAGGCCGCGCACGGTGTAGATGATCCGCACGCCGCGCGCGTCGTCGACGAGCTGGAACAGGTCCCGGTCCCCTGTCACCACGTCGACGGGGTCCGCGGAGCGGGTCGCGAGCGTGGCCATGATGTCGTCCGCCTCGAACCCCGGGTGCCCTGCGACCGCGAGCCCCGAGGCGTTCAGCAGCTCCTCGATGATGGGTATCTGCGCGGCAAGCGCGGGCGGTGTCTCCTCCGAAGTACCGTCCGGGGCCAGCCGGTGCGCCTTGTAGGAGGGCACCGCCGCGACCCTGAAGGCCGGCCGCCAGTCCGCGTCCAGGCACGCGACAAGCGCGGCAGGCTGCCTGCCCCGCACCAGCCGCCCGATCGTGTCGAGCAGCCCGCGCACCGCGTTCACCGGCGTCCCGTCCGGCGCCCGGACCGTATCGGGCACCCCGAAGAACGCCCGGTAGTACAGCGAAGCCGTATCAAGCAGCATCAGCGAGCCCACCCTCGCCATCCTGCCATGCGTTACAGCAGCATGACCTTGCCGTCCACTATCTTGATCTGCTTCTTGGGCAGCGGCGCGGGGGCCGGGCCGGTGACCACGGCGCCGTTGGTGATCTTGAACTCGCTGCCATGGCACGGGCAGTCGATGGTGCCATCGGAGACCGTGCTTAGGATGCAGCCAACGTGCGTGCAGACGGCGCTGAACCCGCGGTAGGTGCCGCGGGTGGGCTGGGTCACCACGACCCGCTCGGCGGCAAAGATCTTGCCGCCGCCGACGGGGATCTCAGCCGCAGCAGCCAGCACGGTGCCGTTGATCCTTGTCGTCCGTGGTTTGCGACCCGCAGGGGCCGCGGATGGCATGACCATCGTGGACGGCGCCGGGATGGGGCGGCCGGCCGGCTGCTCCGCCCCGTCAGCCACGCCCGCCTCGTTGGCGTCGTAAGGCACCGCCGCGGTGCTGCAGCCTGCCAGCGCACCGCCCAAGCCGCCCAAACCGGCCAGTCCCGCTCCCAGCAGCACGCCGCGCCTGGTCGGGCTCGGCTCATCCCTGGGTCGTCTGCTCACGGACCGTCCTCTCGCTCGCCCGACAGGATTCCCGCCTGCTCCTTGTGTACGAGAAGGCGGCCCTGCGCGGGTGGCGACCCCGGCAGCCGTAAGAGTCCGGTAATCGCGGTGACCTAGGGCATGAAGCCGCCGTCGGCCCGCAGTACCTGGCCGGTGATCCAGCCGGAGTCGGGACCGGCCAGGAAGGCCACCACGCGGGCGATGTCCTCCGGCTGCCCGAGCCGCCTGAGCGCGGTCTTGGCCACCTCGTCCTCGAACGTCTCGCCCGGGTTCGCGGCCCACAGCAGTTCCGTATCCGTGGCCCCTGGCGAGACGGCGTTGGCCGTTATCCCGCGTCCGCCGAACTCGATCGCCGCCACCGCCGTGAAGTGCTCTAGCGCACCTTTGGCCCCGGTATACAGCGCCCCGCCCGGCGGATGCAGGCGGGTGTTGAGCGTGGAGATGGCGATGATCCGGCCGCCGTCGCGCAGCGCCCGTCCCGCGTGCTTGATGATGAAGAACGGTCCCTTCGCATGCACCGCCATGAACCGGTCGTAGACGTCCTCGGTCACGTCATCGATCGCGCCCGGCAGGTCCAGGTCGCCGGCTGCGTTGATGACCACGATGTCCAGGCCGTCGAGCCGCTCTTCTGCCTCGGCGAACAGGCGCTGCACGTCATCCAGATCTCCCTGGTCGGACCGCAGCGCGAACGCCTTCCCCCCGGCCTCGGCGACCTCGTCGGCCACGCGGTGCGCGGCCGCCTCATCGGTGATGAAGCTGAACACCACGCCGGCGCCGTCGGCGGCGAGGCGCTTCACGATCGCCCGGCCTATCCCGCGTGACCCGCCGGTCACCAGCGCGCCCTTGCCGCTGAGTATGCCCATGCCAACTGAAGATATCGTCGAATCGTGGCGGGAAACCACGGGCACTCGCATGGCCCGGCTGCTGGCGCCGACCCCAGGTGGCTGTCCGGCGCCCTCGCGCTGATCCTGGCGTTCATGGCCGGGGAGGTCGCGGCCGGCCTGATCGCGCACTCGCTCGCGCTGATCTCCGATGCCGCGCACATGCTGACCGACGCCGCCGCCATCGTGCTGGTGCTGGTCACCGCGCGGCTGGCCGCGAGGCCCGCGGCAGGCGGCTACACCTACGGCCTCAAGCGCACCGAGATCATGTCGGCGCAGGCCAACGGCATCACACTGGTCCTGCTCGCGGCCTGGCTCGGCTATTCCGCCATCCGGCGGCTTGTCACGCCGCCGGCCGTGACCGGCGGAACCGTGCTTGGCGTGGCGCTGGTGGGCGTGGTGGTCAACATCGCGGCCACGTTGCTGATCTCCAGGGCGGGCGGGGGCAAGAACCTGGCCGTCGCCGGGGCGTTCAAGCACATCCTCACCGACCTGTACGCGTTCGTGGCCACCGCGGTGGCGGGCCTGGTCATCCTGCTGACGGGATTCGACCGGGCGGACGCGATCGCCACGCTTGTCGTCGTGGTGCTGATGCTGCACGCGGGTTACGGGCTGATCAGGGACTCCGGGCGGATCTTCCTCGAGGCGGCGCCAGCGGGCCTTGACCCGGCCGCGGTCGGCGCGGCGATGGCGGCGAGGCCGCACGTCGCCGAGGTCCATGACCTGCATATCTGGGAGATAACCTCGGGCCTGCCCGCCGCCTCCGCGCACGTGCTCGTGGCCCCCGGCTACGACTGCCATGCCGTGCGCGCCGACCTTGAGGCGTTCCTGAGCGGCGTTTACGGCATTACCCACGCCACCCTCCAGGTCGATCACGCCGCCGCCCGGACTCTCGCCGAACAGCACTGCGACGATGCCCACGGCCCTGCCTACCGCCCCGCGGACGAGGCCCGCTAGTGCGCTGGCTACGAACGTTCACCGGGTCAGCTGACAGCCTGCGGTGATTGCTTCCACACTCGGTTTGTATGGCAGGTTGAGTGCGGGAGGCGTGATGGCTGAGCCGGTGCGGGCGCGGCGGCTGAGTGATGAGGAGGGCCGGCGGCTGCAGCAGATCGTGCGGCGCGGCAAGCACGGGTCGGTCCGGGTGCGCCGGGCGATGATCATCATGGCGTCCGCGTCGGGCACGCTGGTGCCGGCGATCGCCCGGTTGGTAGCTGCGGATGAGGACACCGTCCGGGATGTGATCTATGCGTTCAATCAGAAAGGGCTGGCGGCGCTGGACCCTCGGTGGGCGGGAGGCCGTCCCCGCCTGATTAGCGACGAGGACATCGAGGTCATCGTCACGGCGGCCAGGACCCGGCCGGAGAAGCTGGGCCAGCCGTTCACCCGGTGGAGCCTGCGCAAGCTGGCTGATTATTTAGCCTCCGGCTCCCGGCCGGCGGCCATCGGGCGGGAGCGGTTGCGGCAGATCCTGCACGCCCGCGGCCTCAGCTTCCAGCGGACCAGGACCTGGAAGGACTCCGCTGATCCGGACCGGGACGCCAAGCTGGACCGGATCGAGTACGTGACCAGTCATTACCCGGACCGCTGCTTTGCCTTCGATCAGTTCGGGCCGCTGTCCATCCGGCCCTGCCACGGCACTTGCTGGGCGCCGCGCAGACACCCGGCCCGGCTGCGCGCGACTTACCACCGCACCCACGGCATCCGCTACTTCCACGGCTGCTACGGCATCGGCGATGACCAGCTATGGGGCGTGGTCCGCGAACACAAGGGCGCCGATCACACCCTGGCCGCGCTGAAGTCCATCCGCGCCGCCCGGCCCGGCGGGTACCGGCTGTTCGTGATCATGGACAACCTGCCGGCGAACAAGACCCCCGCCATCCGCCGCTGGGCGAGGCGGGAGAACGTCGAGCTGTGCTTCACCCCCGCGAACGCGTCGTGGGCTAACCCGGTCGAGGCGCAATTCGGGCCGGTTCGCACCTTTGTCATGGCCAGCTCGGACCACCGCAATCACCCCGCACTGGCCCGCCGGCTGCAGGACTACCTGCGCTGGCGCAACGCCCGCGCCCGCCATCCCGACGTCCTGGCCGCCCAGCGCCGCGAACGGGCCCGCATCCGCAGCGAGCGCCGGCAACGCTGGGGCCGCCCCAAGCCGAAGGCTGCATGACCGGCCGGCAGATGTGGCGGCAGCCGCCAGCGTGCTGGACTGCGGGGAGCTCGCCGGGACGGGCTCAGCGGCGGGCTATGCCGCGCCAGACGTGCTTGAACGGCTCACCCGTCTGGCGGTGCGGGACCTGGACCGGGCCAAGATGCAGCTCCTGCCATTCCCCGAGGAGTTCGCGCAGGTAGGCCTCGGAGAAGAAGTGCACCGTCTGGCCTGACTCCTCGACCACGTAATCCGGCTCCAGCTCGCGCGCGGGCAGACTGCGGGCGCGCAGCGGCCGGTCCTCCAGCGCGTTGACATGAAACAAGAACAGCCCAGCCGGGCGGACAAGCCGCCCGACCTCCCCAAAGACCGCACGGGTGATACCGTCCGGGAACATGTGCATGGCGACGTTGGACATGACCGCATCGAAGCTGCCGCCTGGGAAGGGAAGCCGCCGGGTCATGTCGGCCACCACGAACCTGGCCATCGAGCCGTACCTGGCCCGCGCTCGGTCAACCGCCTCGCCGGACAGATCGGTCGCCGTGACCGAATAACCTGCATCAGCCAGCCGCGCCGCATCGTGGCCGGTTCCGCACCCCAGCTCCAGGATCGTGCGTACGCCTGCCTCCCGGAGCGGGACCAGGAACGGCTCGGTCCACAAGCCCTCCCAGTCCAGGTCATTGCCAGACTGCAGCCGCCGCCGGAAGAACTGGTCCCAGAACTCCGCACCCGCATAGGTCACTTCGCCACGGTATGCCGGTCACAACCAGGGACTGAATCCCGTTCGCCGACGGCACTCAATGCTGGCACCGCCGACCTGAACCCGGCTCGGCAAACAGCTGCGACACCGTGACCGACCCAGCCCGGCAAACGCGGGCCTAAAAGCACGCTCTGGCGTACCCAGGTCCGGTGAACGTTAGTGGCCAGCGCACTAGCCGGCCGGACGGGATCCGCTGGCCAGCCGGCCGAGACCGCCGGCCAGCAGCGTTATCACCGCGGCCACGGCGAAGGACAGGATCGACGCGGACATCCAGGCCGCCGGGGTGAACCCGATCGCCCGGGCCACCGACGTCCAGGCCGAGACCCACCAGGACACGTAGCCGGGGTTGATGAGCTGGTAGGTGACGAAGCCCGCGGCCCACGGCAGCAGCATCGGCCACCGGGAGCGGGCCGCCGCGGACAGGTCCCAGCGCCGCCGCGACACCACGAAGTAATCCGCGATCAGCACCGCCGACATCGGCACGAACACCGACCCGATCAGGTCAAGGAAGTTCTCGTAGTCGGCGATGTTCAGCCACAGCGCGCCCGCCGTGGTCAGCACGGCGATCGTCCCCGCCAGCACCCTGCGGTCCCACAGCGGGCGCAGGTTCTGGGTCGACACCGCGGTGGAGTAGACGTTGGCGAACGACTGGTCCAGTTCCCTGGCGGCGAGGATGGCGAAGCCGAGCGAGCCGACCGGCAGCGCGATGAACGCGCCGTAGATGTCGTCCGGGTTGCCGTGCGCGACCGTGACCAGCGCGAGCAGGCCGATGACGTAGCAGAGGACCTGGGTCACGCTGTAGCCGGCCAGCGTACCGGCGAAGGCGGCGCGCGGGCTACGGGAGTGCCTGGTGTAGTCGGCCGCCAGCGGGGCGAACGAGACGGCGACCGCGACCACGGTGTCGGTCGCCGCCCAGTAGCCGGACCAGGTTCCGCGGGTGAACGCGGGCAGCGGGTGCCTGATCAGCTGGACGAACAGGTAGCACATGACGATGAGCACGGCCCCGGTCGCGTACCGGCGCAGCACCCTGATGGCGCCCAGCGGCCGGATAGTCAGCAGCCCGGTCGCCGTCCCCGCGATCAGCACATATCCCCACCTGGGCAGGGCCGGCGCCACGATATGCGCCGCCGTGGCGATCGTGACAAGCTCGAAGACGCCCCAGCCGAGGCACTGCAGGATGTTCAGCACGGTGGGCAGGTAGGAGAGCCGGGCGCCGAACAGCCCGCGCAGCAGCACCATGGCCGGCGCGCCCGTCCTGGCGCCCGGCAGCCCGGCTAGCGCGAGCGGCACCGCGCCGAGCAGCGTGCCCACGACGATCGCGGTCAGCGCGGCGGCCAGCGACAGCTCGGGCGTGCCCGCGCCGTCGGGCTGCAGTACGAAGATCGCTCCGGTGAAGCCGAGCAGGCTCACCCCGAGGTTGCCCCACAGCCCGAACTGGTCGAGCAGGCTGAGCGCCTGCGGCACCGGCTCGGCCAATGTCCTTGCGACCTCCGACCGGCGGTCGCCGGGGACGGTGACGAAGGCATCGTCGCTGTCTGTGGCGGTCGTGGCCACGGCTGCCTCCCTACGCCGGCATTACCCGGACAGGTTCAGACGGTCGGCGGCGCGACAAGCCACCCTCTCAGCCCGGTCAGCCCGAGCTCCCGTGCGTGTTCAGTTCACTGGATGTTACCAACCGGGGCGCTGGGCTCCGGCGAGCGCGGGTCAGCCGCCGATGGCGGACATGGGACGGTCGGGCTGCAGGAAGGACGGGTCGTTGATGCCGTGGCCCGGCAGCTTGACCGCGACCGCGCGCTGCCACCTGTCGGCCAGTTCGGCGTCGCCCGCGCCGGCCCGCAACGGGCCGCGCAGGTCGCTCTCCGTCCGGGCGAACAGGCAGTTCCGCACCTGGCCGTCTGCGGTCAGCCGGACCCGGTCGCAGGTGCCGCAGAACGGCCTGGTGACCGACGCGATCACGCCCACCCTGGCAGGCCCGCCGTCGACCAGGAAGGCCTCGGCGGGTGCCGAGCCGCGCTGGCCCGGGTCGTCCGGGGTAAGGGTGAACTCCTTGCCGAGCGCGGCGAGGATCTCATCCGCCGTCACCATCTCGGCGCGCTTCCAGCCGTGCTGCGCATCCAGCGGCATCTGCTCGATGAAACGCAGCTCGTAGCCGTGATCGAGGCAGAACCGCAGCAGCGGCACGGCCTCGTCGTCGTTGAGGTCCCGCATCAGCACCGCGTTGACCTTGACCGGGCTGAGGCCGGCCTGCGCGGCGGCGGCCATCCCTTCCAGCACGTCAGGCAGCCGGTCCCTGCGGGCGAGCTTGCGGAATGTCTCGGGTCGCAGCGTGTCCAGTGAGACGTTGATCCGGTCGAGCCCGGCCGCGTGCAGCGCCCCCGCCGTGCGCTCGAGCCCGATCCCGTTGGTGGTCAGCGAGATCTCCGGCCGGGGGGTCAGCTCCGCGGTGCGCGCGATGATGCCGGCCAGCCCGCGACGCAGCAGCGGCTCGCCGCCGGTGAACCTGACCTCGCGGATGCCGAGCCGCTCCACCGCCACCTGGATCAGCCGCACCACCTCGTCGTCGGTGAGCAGTTCGGGCGTGGGCAGCCAGTCAAGGCCCTCGGGCGGCATGCAGTACGCGCACCGCAGGTTACACCGGTCGGTGAGCGATACGCGCAGGTCAGTGGCGACCCGGCCGAACGAGTCAGCCAGCATCGTCCAAGCCTACGCGTGAGGTCAAAAACCGGTCGCGATCGGGATCCTTCGTCACGTCTGGGCTGCGGTCAGCCATGCCGGGCCACGCCATAGGCGCGCTCGGGCCGGATGCGCACGACCAGACGCCTGTCCCGCACCATGGCCGCCCGGTAATCGTCCCAGTCGGGATGCTCGCCCTGCACCGCACGGTACAGGTCGACCAGTTCCTCGACGGCCGCATCGTGCGGGTCCCTGGCCACCGCCGACAGCTCGGCGTGCCCGTCGACCACGGCGTAGGACCAGAAGTCGTTGCTCGTGACATGAAAGCTGACCCGCGGGTCACGGCGCAGGTTACGCGTCTTGGCCCGGTCATCGGTGACAGAAACCCGGATGATCTGCGCCTCCGGATCCCACCCGTAGTTCACGTTGGACAGCTGCGGCCACCCGTCCCTCCGGAAGGTCACGAGCACCCCCTGCCGCCGCCCGGCAATCAGCTCAGCAAACCCGTCCTCGATCATGCCCCCCAGAACAACTCCCGTGCATCCGATGTTCCGCCCGGCGGATGCCAGTCGAGGCTAGTGCAGGGGATGGCACGCGGCCAGCAGGCTCTGCTGCTCGCCAAGGCTCAGCGGCTGCATGTGGGCCAGGCAGTTCCTCGCATCCCGCAGCCGCCGGGAGGCGTCGCGCCATTCGGCGTCTCTGGAGCCGAGCGCTTTCTGGACGACCCGGTCCAGAGCGCCAATCTCGACCAGCCCGTCGGCCTTGATCGGCGGGTCGAACCATCCGCTCAGTATCGCTGCCATCCGCCGCGATCCGAGCATCTCGGCGACCCGGGTCTGCAGAGCCGACCTGTGTTCCTCAATCCACGGCAGAAGCACCCTCGCCTGGGCGGCCCAGACCAGCAGGCTCAGCTTCTCCGGCTCCGCCGCCAGCGAGCACGCCGCGACGGACAGCTGATCGTGCCAGGCCTCGACCGCACGTTCGTCCCAGGAGGCCAGAACCATCTCGGGCGGCTGCAGCCCTCCAGTGCCGACATATCGACTGCCGTTGACGGCCGGAGCAGGCACGATCCGCCAGTCTTTCAACAGCGACGGCAACTGGTTCGGCTCACCTGCCCAGGCCACAGCCAGATGCTCGGCCAGGTCCAGGTCCCAGCGTGCGACCTCCACGATGGACTCGGCGCGGACGTCGTCGAGCACGCCCTGCAGGTGGGGACGCTCGGCCAGGTCGGCGATGTGAGCGGCGACGTCCCACCGTGCCATCCGTGCCCACCACCAGATGCTCGTCATCGCGACGTCCGAACTCGCGCCTCCCCGGAAGCCCGGCAGCTCGTCGCGCGTGAGGATCGCCACGATAGACAGGCGCTGAGCCTGGTTCTTGGCGGCGTGCGACTCCAACTCCACCCGGGCCAGGAACTCCGGCAGCCCGTCTCTGGCGGCCGTGCCCAGGTCCCTCGCGGCGACCACGGCGACGAGCTGCTCGACCTCACGGTGGGTCAGCAACGCGGGAACCGTCGCGGGTGGGTTGTCGAAGATCAGGGCCTGACTGAACGTATCGAGTACAGACGCGCTCTCTCCCGCGTCGTAGATCCGGCGCGCCGAGGTGGACTGCCGGGCGAATTCCTCCAGCACAGCCACGCCGAGGCTGTCGGTGAAGATGGCGTCCGCCGCCAGCACCTGCGGCAGGACGGCAAGGACATGCCGGCCGCGGCCGCGTTCGGCGACGACGTCGCGGACGAAGCCCCGAGGGCCAGGAAGCCGCCAGACGCGCTCGTCCACTTCACGCCCGCAGCGCCGCGGCGGCGGCGAGCACTGCCCGGTCCAGGACCCAGCCGTCGTCTGTGGACTCGGCCACGTCGAGAGCTTCCAACCGCTCGATCACGTCGCTCGCGTCGGCCTGCAGCGCCTCGGTGAGCTCGGTGAGACTCGCCGGGAAGGCCTCGAGGAGTCCGTCGTCGCCTTCTATCGACAACGAGGCTGCCCACCGGCCGGCGAGCACCACGTCTATACCGCACGCCGCCAGGTGATTCTGGGCGAACTCGGGGTCTGCCAGTTGCTTGACGATCCGGTCGAGGGCGTCGTCAGCAGACTTCCCGAGCTCGATCTCGCGCATGGTCTCCTCGACGAGCAGCGGCCACCCTGAGGTCACGCGGTACAGCCGCTTGCGCAAGTCCGGGGAATTGAACGGCGACTCATGCCACGATCTCAGTCCCTCTATCGACCAGCGCCGCGAGGATATGACGTCGCCCAGATGGGCCAGTTCCCTGGGAACCGGCAGCGACGACGGCCCGAGGATGACCGTCGCGGTGACGTGATTGGCCGCCTCCAGCCTGCCGCATAGCCCGGACAGGTCAGTCGGCGGCGCGCCATCGGCCGACAGGTCGACGACCACGTGACGGCGCGCGCGAACGCCCGCGATGGCACGATCGACGTCCTCCGCGCCGGTCACCACGCACGGGATCTGCTGTTCCGTGGCAACATCCCGGATGACCCCGGCCGCACGGTCGATGGCCAGGGCCGGGCTGCCGGTGACGATCTTCACCCGGCCGGCCTTCGCGCCGTCCTGGCCGAGCAGCGAGGCGATGTCCTGGTCGGACAGCGGCGAGCGCCTGGCGCACAGTTCGGTTGCGTGCCCGAGGCTCCTGCGGTTCATGGTCGGGTTGTACTCGTATTGGAGTTCCAGCTGCTCGGGCGCCTCGTAGAGTTCCCTGGTCAGGGATTCCCTGTCGCCGAGCATGCTGATGATGTTGGGGCTGCGCAGCCCGTACTGGTCCCCCTGCCGGTGCAGCACGCCGAGTCCGACCATTTCCTTGAGATACCGCTCGAACTCCTTGCCGTTCAGCACGCCGGTGGAGAATCCCTTCGGCCAGAAGACCTCGCAGTACTCATGCAGTTCCTGGGGCGTGAACGTGTCACCCGGGCTGGAGTCGAGGCTTTGCAGTGCCACCACCAGGGCGATGACCCGGTAACGGCTGTCGAGATTGATCGTCCACCTGAAGCGCTGCACGATCAGGTCCCTGACCTCGCGCTTGGCGTAGACCGATGCGACATCCTCGCTGCAGATGAGGATGCGTCCCCCTCCCCGCGGCAGGTCGCGGCGGCTCAGCTCGCGGACCAGCGCCTCGCACACGATCTGGACCAGGCTGGCCTGGTAATTGGTGAGCAGCAGCAGCCGCCAGACCAGGTCGGGTGATTCGAACGTGTAACCAAGGGCGTTCATCGGGTCGACGACCAGGTGATAGGCGTCTAGGCTGCCCAGCTGGCCGACGAGGATGTCATCACCACCGTGCGCGACCGGCGTATTGGAGCTGTCGTGGAAGCGCTGCACCTGGTGAAGTCCGGCGAACACCGCCTTGAACCTGCGGCCGGACAGTGACATCAGGCCCTTGAGCCGCTGCAGGGTCGGGAAATCCCCTCCGATATCTCCCCTTCCCGCCTGCGAATCGGCGGTCAGGAAGTTATCGGCCTCATCCAGAAGCAGCAGCAGGCGATTCTCCTCATCCGCGTTCAGCCACCGAGTGAGCTGCCGGGTCACCTCATCAGGGCCGATCCCGCCCGCGGTAGCGGGCGGCAAGACCCCTTCGTCCTTGAGGCGCCTGGCGAGAACGGTCCACAAGGCCGCGGGCTGCTGGGCCTCGCCGATCGACTCGGCCTTGAGGTCAAGGTAGACGGCGACGCGGCCGGTCCTGGCCTGCCAGGACCCCTCTTGCTGGACGGGCCTGGACTTGTTGACCAGGCGCTCCACGCGGCGCAGCAGCGCGGACTTGCCGAGCTGCCTGCCGCCGTAGACGAACATCGAGGCGGTGGGATCCTCGATAGCCTGCCGCTCCGCCTCGCGACCGACGAACACCTCGTCGGGAACCTCGCCGCCGGCGAATGGCGTGTACGGATTGATCGTGGTAAACGGCAGCGTGACCCGCTGGGTGAAACGCCAGCCCGGCTCCGGCCGCATCGATAGCCAGGCGATGACGGGTTCATCGATTACTACCGGGGAGAAACCCTTGCCGCCGTCGTATCGCGTCTGGCTTCTCAGCATCATGCGATGAGCCGGATCCAGCGTATTGAAGTAGAGGATTACATTGGCATGCGTGCGGCGGCTTTCCTCGATGAAATCCATCAGCCGGGTCGGCGTGACCGCATCCCAGACCAGGGTGACGTCGTATGTGTTGTGCGCCTGGGTGCCAAGGCTGGGGACGTAAGACCGGTCCAGCGGCGAGGCACGGACCTTGAACGTCGCGAAGCCCGATCGTTGCGTCCTGGAGAGTTCCTGCAGCCAGTTCTGCGCCTGCGGCGACAAACCCAGCATCCTGAGCACGTGGGCGACGTTGCCGCGGAATCGGTCATTGGGGACGCCCCTTTTGCCTGTCCGCAGTTCCTGCCACGCCTCCAGCCCCACCTGCAGCTGGCGGTTGGCCGGGTCGGCGGTCGCGCCGGCTGCCGCGCGGACGGCCGCCACGACCTCATTTCCGGCGCCAGAGGCCGTCACCGCGACATCCACCATGGCCGGGAAGAAAGCGGAGAAGTCATCGCCGTGGTGATCGTCCACCGTCGGCAGCTCCAGCCCGGCCTCGGCCATGGTGAGGAACTCCACGGCCAGGATCTCTTCTTCGTCCTTGATCAGCTTGAGGATGCGCTGTTTGTCCGCGTCCTCGCCAGCGAAATGGAGAGCACGGCGGCGAAGGTCGTCGCGGAACGACTGAAGCCTGACCGCGCCCCGGCCGGCCAGGTCGTGAAGCCCCCCGATGGTCAGGTCGAAACGGTCATCGGGTGCGACCCGGAATAGCTCAGCCTGCTGGGTAAGATCTCGCGCGGTCTCGTCTTCGGAAACGGCGCGCAGCCTCGCGGCGACACGATCGACCGCTTCGAGTGCCTGCTGATGGCGACGCTGGGCGTCCCGTCTCCCCTGCGACACCTCGTCGTCGAGCGCGGTCCTGTCCGCGTCGTCAACGGTCGCGATGATCTTGCGGGCCGCGGCCACGTTCCCGGCCCTGAGGTAACCGCGCATCACCTCGATCCTGCTCCTGCCGCCGAGGAGTTCGCTGATTTCGGCGAGGCTGGGCGATCGGGTGGGAAAGCCTCCGGCATCCCTCGGGATCTCATACAGGGGCTCGAGTTCCATCCGGATGAGATCGTCTATTGACGCCGCGTCCGCGGCAGGAGTGGCGGAACGAAGCCAGTTGGTCAGCTGCCGCAGCGCGGCCTGGCCGACGGAGACGACCTCGGCCCGGTGGGGCCGAAGTTCAATTGCCCGGAACAACTCATTGGCCGTCTCGAGATCCGCCGGCCGGGACGACAGCCGGACCGCGGACCTGATGGCCAGGAATCTCGCGAGGAACTGGGCGACCTCGCGCAGCGAGGCGTCCAGTTTCGCCCAGGCGCTGGAGATTATCGCCTTGCGTAGCTGCGGCTTGGTGCTGACCGCCCGATCGGCGTCGGTGATGATACGTGCCCGGGTGGCGGCGATGGAGAGATCCGCGGCCATGTCCTCAATGCGGTCCCACACGTCGGCATGCGCATCCCCCGCCGCCGCACCCACGCCTTCCGCCGAGAGTTCCGCGACCGCCACGAGGACCGCGCCGACGGGCTGATCCCTGCGCACGATGTGGTGCAGGACCTTCGAGGCCCGTTGCAGGATCGCCTTGCTGCGGGCGAGTGATTCGCTCAGCCGTTGCGCCTCGGACTCGAACGCTGCCCATTCCCTGGGCAGATCCCTGTGCTGGACGGCAGTCGTCTCGGCGCCGCGCCGGTAGCCGCGCTTCAGCGCTTCCGTCGCCGCTTCGATGACGGCGCGGTCCCCGTTCCCGCCGAGCTCGGCGCGGTCGATGAGCGAAGGCAGTCCTACCGGCGAATAGCCAAGCGTCAGCCCGACCCGCAGTGCCGCCGCCAGGAGCACGCGGCACTCCTCGGCGCTCATCTGCTCGACTTCGGACTCGGGCGGGCTGAGCTCGGGAAGCTGTAGCTCGAGGGCGATCGGTTCGCATGAGTAAGCAGCGCAGAAGAATCTCACCAGACGCTGCCTGATCGGGCTTTCCTCGGCTGTTTCCGCGACACAGATGGCGAGCGCGTTCCTGTGCTCGCTGATAAGGACCGCGAGCAGCGGCGGCACGCCGACATCCCAGGGGAAGCTGATATCCCATGGCGTGCCCGGTGGTTCTTCTCCGGCGAGCCCATCCTGGCGGGCTGCTCCGTCGTCATCGGCCTTGCTCTCGGTGCCGTCGGCAAGGCCGGCCTCCGTGAGGGTAGGCAATGCCTTCTCCCACCACGGGCCACCGTCATTGACCGGCAATTCGGCGATTGGTTCCGCTTCAGTGACGAGTTCAGCCTCAGCGACGGGCACCGCCTCAGTAACGGGTTCCGTTTCGGTGACGGGCACCGCCTCCGCCATCACATGTGCGTCGCCCTCGGCATCGGCTGGGAGCACTGCGGCCTGCAATTGGCCCACGGACTCGAATCCGACCGTGCCCAGAATGGAGGGGACGAGATGATCGAGCCCCTGCTGCTGCAGCAGAAGGGCGCCGCGAAGCGCATCGCGAAGATCCTGATCCCGCGCCTGTGCCTCGTCGATCATGGCTGCCAGGCCATCGCTGAGCATACCGAGGTCGGCGGCGTCCAGGATTCCCGCGGCCTTCGACAGGTGCTCGTTAACCGCCGCGGACCATTCGTCGATGCGGCGGCCTACTTCCGTGACTGGCCTGCCCGATTCGGCATCCGCTGCCGCCTCGCGAAGAGCACCGGCCAGGCTGATGCCGGCCTGCCGCAACTCGCCGGCACGCTGCATCATGGCCGACAAGGTCGGGACATCCGCCACGCTGCGCCTCGTGGTCGGCGCTTCCTGGGCTGCGACATCTTGAAGGTCGGCTAGGCGGTCGGCGACTTCCTTGGCGAGCGGATCGCTCCCCGCCGCAACCGCGGCCAGTACCAGTCTCCCGGCTGTTGACCCGAATACCCGGCCTGCCGCTGCCGCCAGCTCGCCTGGTCCCTCACCGGCTTCCCCGCCGAACTCGGCTGAGTCCAGAGTGTCCAGAATGTTATCCAGCCCAGTTCGTGCCAGCGAAGCCAGCAGCTGGTCATTCTGCTGGGTCATGGCCGCCCGGAGGCACGCCATGGCGGCAGGCCGGCCGCCTTCGAGCCACTCGCTGTCCGTGCTGGCAGATCTCGCCCAGACGGCCGCCAGGCCCGGCACCGCCCTGATGAGCTCGGTGATCTCTTCGTCGGTAAGCGATAGGAGTTGCAGTGTGCTAGGTGGATTGATCATCTCTGGCGCTCCCCCTCTACGGGAGGATATGCCCGCTAATGAGTTAATGCACTGTCTTGCAGCAAGAATCAAAGGTATCCGTTAGTTTGCGGATGTCCCTCCCCTTTCGGCGCGAAACATGCGACGAATTGCGCAGCTCGGCGCTAAGCGAGCAAATGCGCAGCAATGTTTGAGCAGCGGAGGCGGACGGGAATCGAACCCGCCGACGACGCGGCGCGCCGTCCACCGGTTTTGAAGACCGGGGGGGCCACCAGGCACCCAGACGCCTCCGCGTCGACTCTACTGGCACGCGTGACCGGCGTTCGGGGCTGCCGGCCCAGCCCGTAGGATGCCCGGTGGAATCCGGGAGACAGGGGAACAACGTGGGCGGCAGCGGTCATCTGTGGTGGGAGGACGCGGTTGTGTACGAGGTGTACCCGCGCAGCTTCGCCGACGCGGACGGCGACGGCGTGGGCGACCTGCCGGGGCTGCGGTCCCGCCTTGGGTACCTGGCCGACCTCGGCGTGGACGCCGTCTGGCTGACGCCCTTCTACCCGTCCCCGATGGCTGACGGCGGCTACGACGTCAGCGACTACCGCGCGGTGGATCCGCTGTTCGGGACCATGGCGGACTTCGACGGCCTGGTCAAGGAGGCCGCCGGGCTCGGGATCCGGGTGATCATCGACCTGGTGCCCAACCACTGCTCGAGCGCGCATCCGCTGTTCCAGGCCGCGCTGGCCGCGGCGCCCGGCAGCCCGGAACGAGCCCGGTTCATCTTCCGCGACGGCCGGGGCCCGAACGGTGAGCTGCCGCCGAACAACTGGGAATCGCAGTTCGGCGGTCCCGCGTGGGACCGCGTGACCGAGCCCGACGGTAGCCCCGGCCAGTGGTACCTGCACCTGTTCGACTCCAGCCAGCCGGACTGGAACTGGAACAACCCAGACGTTCCCGCCATGTTCGCGGACGTGATCAGGTTCTGGCTGGACCGCGGCGTGGCGGGCCTGCGGGTCGACGTGGCGCACGGCCTGTTCAAGGACCCGGATCTGCCAGACATCCTGGTCGAGGGCCCGCTGAACGGGCCTTCCCCGTACCGTCACCGGGCGGAACTCCATCAGCTTTACCGGTCCTGGCGGGCCATCCTGGACTCCTACCCGGCCGACGGGTTCCCCGGACCCCGGACGGCCATCGGCGAGGTCTGGTACGACGTGCCAGGGACCCTGCTCCCGTACGTCGGGCCCGGCGGCCTGCCCCAGGTCTTCAACTTCCAGCTGATCCTGGCGGCCTGGCAGGAGGCCGCGTTCCGCGACGCGATCGAGGAGGTGCTCACGCTAACGGGCGGCTCCCGCGCGCCGTGGGTGCTCGGCAACCACGACGTGCCCAGGCCAGCCAGCCGCTACCAGCTGGACGAGGGGTACACGCCGGACATGATCCTCGAGCTCATGTCGCTGGGCCCGGAGCACGCCACGCGGGGCGCGCGCCGCGCGCGGGTCGCCGCGCTGCTGTCGCTCGCCCTGCCCGGGTCGGCCTACATCTACCAGGGCGAGGAGCTGGGCCTGCCCGAGGTCACCGACATCCCGGCCAAGGACCGCCGGGATCCGAGGTTCCTCCGTAGCGACGGCACCGTCCCAGGCCGCGACGGCTGCCGCGTGCCTATCCCCTGGTCCCGCTCCGGTATAGGTCTTGGATTTTCCAGAACGGGCAGTGGTGCTTCTCCCGCGCCACCGTGGCTCCCGCAGCCGGCTGACTGGGGCGGCTACAGCGTCGAGGCCCAGCTCGGTGACCCCGCCTCGTTCCTTGCCCTGTACCGTGCCGCGCTCCGGCTGCGCCGCGAGCACCCGGCGCTTGGATTCGGCACACTCCGGTGGCTCCACGAGCCCGGCGGCCAATCGCTCAGCTTCGCCAGGGACCCCGGGTTCATCTTCGCGGCCAACTTCGGCGACACGCCGGTCCCGCTTCCGCCGCACCGCGAGATCCTGCTGGCCACCGAGCCGCTCCAGGACGGCAGCCTGCCGCCGGACACAGCCGCGTGGCTGTCCGCACTAGCCTAAGGGTCATGCCGAAGGTGAGGGTTCCGCGCAAGGGCGTGACGCCAGGCGAGCTCGTCGCGGTGCTCAGCCGCAGGATGGGCCCGGGCTACCAGGTGCACGACGACGACCACGGCCGTGTCGTCGTGCGCAAGGGTTCGATGGCGTACGCGACCATCGCCATCGCCCACACCCCGGGCGCGTCCGTCTTCCGCGTGCACGGCGGCGGCCTGCTCTTGCTTCGCCTCACCAATACCTTCGGCACCGCCCGCCGGGTGGCGGACGCCCTGCGCCGCTCCCCCGAGTTCCACAGCCTGTGAGGGCCATATACCGTCAGTGGGCCGCCCAGATCCCGCCGTCCACCGGGATGACCGCTCCGGTTACGTAGGCGCCGCCGCGGCCGCTCAAGAACACCGCGACGCCCGCCATGTCGTCGGGGCGGCCGATGCGCCCGAGCGGGGATGCGGCGGCGATCTGCTCGCCGAACTCGGCGAGGGTCGCCGCCATCATCTTGGATTCGAAAGGTCCCGGCGCCACCGCGTTGACGGTGATGTGCCGCGGCCCGAGTTCGCGGGCGAGCACGCGGGTGAGCTGATGCAGGCCAGCCTTGCTCGCCGAGTAGGAGTAGGTGGGAAGCCCCGGCACCCGCAGCCCGTCGATGCTGCCGACGTTGATCACCCGGGCGGGATCGTCGGCGGTTCCTGCCGCCTCAAGCAGCGGCAGGAACGCCCTGGTAAGGAAGAACGGCGCCTTGAGGTTGAGGTCGAGCACCTTGTCCCAGCCCGAGGCCGGGAACTCGGCGAGCGGGGCGCCCCAGGTGGCGCCGGCATTGTTGACCAGAATGTGAACGCGCTCCTCTAGGCGGCCGATCTCGGCGGCCAGCCGGACGGATTCCTCCTCGCGGCCAAGGTCAGCGGGCACAGACGCCACGCGGCCGTACGCGGACAACTCGGCGACCGCCGCCTCCCCGGCCTCCGGCTTACGCGAACTGACGTAGACAGACGAGCCGGCCTGCAGCAGGCCACGTGCCATCATCAGGCCGATCCCGCGGGTGCCGCCAGTGACGACCGCCACCTTGCCGGTCAGATCGAACAGGTCCACGCGATCCTCCGATTCTGTTCGCCGATTATCGCAGGCGGCGGCGGTCGTCGGGCAGGCGCTGGGTGATTCTGGCCCGGTCCAGGTGCTCGAGAAGCGGGATCGCCACCCGCCGGGTGGTACCAAGGGCAAGGCGGGCCTCGGCGGTGGTGAACGGCTGCGGCAGGCCCGCGAGCACCCGCGCCGCCCGCGCCTCCGCGTCCGGCGCGAGCACGATCTGCTCGCTCACCCGGAGCAGCAGCCCGGCCCGGGCGGCCGCCGCGATGGCCCGCGCGTCCAGGCCGAGTTCGCGCAGCCGCCCCGCCTCCGGGGCAAGGAACGGCGCCGCCGCCAGATCCGTCAGGACGGCCCGCACGCCAGCCACGATGTACGCAGGCAGCGAAGGCGGGGGCGGCCGCAGTGTGGAGGGTTCGGATGGCCGCGGTGCGGAGGGTTCCGGCGGCCGCGGTGCGGAGGGTTCCGGCGGCCGCGGTGCGGAGGGTTCCGGCGGCCGCGGTGCGGAGGGTTCGGGCGGCCGCGGTGCGGAGGGCTGTTCGCCGCCCGGCTGGGATTCGCGGGTCTGCTCTGGCCGGGGTGACTGGGAGGCCTGACCGGGGGGCTGCTCCTCTTCGGCCATGAGGCGCAGGTAGCCGTCTGCCAGCCGGATCGGCGGCTGCGTCTCGTCCGCGGCGGGCAGCCGGGCCAGGGCCTCGACCAGGCTCCGGTCGGGCAGGCGGAGGGCGGCCCGGGCGGCCTCGGGCGGCATGCCGATGGCAAGCGGATCGCGCCTGGCGTGGGCCGCGACGACGTCCGCTAGCTGGCGCCGCAGCATGGCCCAGGCGGCCGGATCGGCGAGCCACTCCCCCGCGACTGGCGGCGGGCCGCCGGGCACGCCCATGGCCCGTAGCACGCTGGCCCGCAGCAGCCGGTGCCGTCGCAGCAGGTCGGCCGCGGCCGGAACCTCGGGCCAGGCCGCGAGCTCCCGGCCCGCCGCCGCCGCGGCACCCCGGCGCGCGAGCGCGGGCGGCGCGACATCGAGCACCGTGGCCCCCATGATCGTCACCTCCGCGCTGCCCGGGTCGCGGAGCAGGATCCGGTCGCCGACGTGCAGCGGCAGCATGTCGCGGAGCGTCAGCCGGGCGATGAGCAGGCCGCCACCCGGCGGGACGCCTGTGCCGCCACCCGGCGGGACCCCTGTGCCGACGGCCGGTCCGAGCGGCCGGATGCGTGCGACCGTGCGGGCGGAACCGATATGCAGGGTCATCTCGGGAGGCAGCCGGAGCTGGGCGGCCAGGCAGAGGCGGGCGTCGATCAGCCTGGTCGGCTTCCAGCTGGCCGCGTCGACGAGGGCCATGCCCCTGGCAGGGACGTCCGCCGCGACGCCGCGCAGGTTCAGCGCGACTCTTGCGACGCCGGATACGGAGCTCGCGGGCTCGTTCAGCGCCTGGATGCCGCGGATCCTGACCGGGCGCATGGAGGGGGTCAGCAGGAGTTCCTGGCCGGTGCTGACGGTTCCGGCCGGCAGCGTGCCGGTGACCACGGTGCCGCTCCCCCTGATCGTGAAGGACCGGTCCACCCACAGCCGGACCGCGGCGCGTGGGTCGGGAGCGGGCAGCGACGCCATCAGCCGGGCCAGCGCCGCGCGCAGATCACCCATTCCCGCCCCTGTCGCCGCGCTGACCGCGACCGCCTCGACCGGGCCGAGGCTGGTGGCCGCGATCCGGTCCAGCGCCTGCCGCGCCGCGGGACCTGGATCGGCGAGGTCGGAGCGGGTGACGGCGAGCAGGCCGTGCCTGATGCCGACCGCGTCGATGGCGGCCAGGTGCTCCTGCGATTGCGGCATCCAGCCGCCGTCCGCGGCCACCACGAACAGCACGGCGGGCACCGGGCCGACCCCGGCCAGCATGTTCGGCACGAACCGCTCATGGCCCGGCACGTCGACGAAGGCCAGACGCTCGCCGCCGGGCAGGCTCATCCAGGCGAAGCCGAGGTCGATCGTCATCCCCCGGCGCCGTTCCTCGGCCCACCGGTCGGGCTCCATCCCGGTCAGCGCCCGGACCAGCGCCGACTTCCCGTGATCCACATGCCCCGCAGTCGCGATTACCTGCACGGCCGCTCCCCGCGACCATGATCATGGGTCGAAATGGGCCCTATTTGGCCAAGGCGACCCATGATCATGAAGGTCACCCCTGCGCAGCGGCACGAATGGCAGCCACGAGTAGCTCATCTAGCTCGGGTGGCACCGAGCGCAGGTCGAGCAGCAAGCGCCCGGCCTCCAGCCGGCCCACCACCGCCGGCAACTCGCCGCGCCGCACCGCATCGCCGCCTCGCAGCGGGGCGGCCAGCGATTCGGGCAGGCTCACCGCGGCGCTGGGCAGCGTCACACCCGGTGCGCCGCCGCCGCCGACAGCGGCCCTGGTGGCTGCCACCCGGGCGTCGATGCCTGCATCGCGCAGAAGCACCACAGCCCGTTCGGCCCGATCGGAAAGAAAGGCGGGGTCGGCGGCCAGCGCCTTTGCAACCGGGGAAGCGGGTCCGGTGAGGGTGGCCTCAAGGGCGGCGAGGGTGAGCTTGTCCACCCGCAGCGCCCGGGCCAGCGGGTGGCGGGTGAGCCTGCGCACCAGGCCGGCCCGGCCGAGCAGCAGGCCGGCCTGCGGTCCGCCGAGCAGCTTGTCGCCGCTCGCGGTGACCAGGGCCGCACCGTCCTGCAGCGCGGTGGCCGCGTCCGGCTCGCCGGGCAGCAGCGGGTGCGGGGCGAGCAGCCCGGACCCGATGTCGAATACGACAGGCAGACCGTGTGCCTCCCCCAACTCGGCAAGCTCGGGCACCCCAACGGCCGAGGTGAAGCCCTCGATGCGGAAGTTGGACGGGTGAACCTTGAGGATGAACGCGGTCCGCGGCCCGGTCGCGTCGGCGTAATCCGCGGCCGTGGTCCGGTTCGTGGTGCCCACCTCGCGCAGCGTGGCGCCGGTGCACGCCAGCAGGTCGGGCAGCCGGAAGCGGTCGCCGATCTCGATCAGCTCACCGCGGCTGACAACTATCTCCGCAGCGTCCGGGCCGGTGAGCGCGGTCGCCGCGAGGACGAGCGCGGCGGCGTTGTTGTTGACCACGGCCACCGCCTCGGCGGCGGGGACGGCGCGCGCCAGCGCGTCCAGCGCTCCGGCGCCGCGGCGGGCCCGGGCCCCCGACGCGAGGTCGAACTCCACGTCGCAGTTCCCGGCCGCCGCCGCGATCGCCTCGACCGCCGCTCCGGACAGCGGCGCCCGGCCCAGGTTGGTGTGCACGAGCACCCCGGTCGCGTTGATCACCGCGGTCAGCGAGGCTGCGCGGGCCGGCAGTTCGGCTACGGCCGCGTCCGCGACCTGACCGGGTTCGATCTGCCCCTCGCGCGCCCGCTGCTGTGCCCTGCCCACCGCGGCCTTGACCAGCGCCCGGCCCAGCCTGCGTTCCGCGGCGACCAGCCGGGGATCGGCCAGCAGCAGGTCGGTGCGCGGCACGGTCCGCCTGCTATCCACGTCGCGAACGATACCCGGGCGGAACCTGAATACCTCGCACGGCTCCGGGTAGTGGCTGGCGGTCAGGTCCATCCCCTACATATCGTTCGTTACTCACTCGGGAAGTGATAGGCATGGCTGGGATGCTGCAGATGCGGCGCAGTCGCGGGGCTTTTAGCGGATTCTTGCTGGTCCTGCTCGGGCTGTGGGGCGCACTCATCCCCTTCGTCGGACCGTACTTCCATTTCGCCTACACGCCGGATACCGCCTGGATCTATAACTCGCCCCGCCTGTGGCTGGAGATCCTGCCGGGCGCGGCGGTGTTCCTCGGCGGCTTCTTCCTCCTCGTCGCCACCGGCAGGCACGTCGCGCTGTTCGGCGCGATGCTGGCCGCGGCGGCGGGCGCCTGGTTCGTCCTGGGCACCGTGCTCAGCCCGCTGTGGAGTACAGGCAGCATGAGCCCCGGTACGCCGGTCGGCACTACGGTCCTGATCCGGGTCATGGAGCAGATCGGCTTCTTCTCCGGCCTCGGCGTCGTCGTCGTCCTGGTGGCCGCGGCGGCTGCCGGGCGGATCGCGTCGGTGCCCGCCGGGATCGCGACGGCCGGCGCCCACGCCCGCACGGCTCCCGTGGCCGACGAAACCGTCCCGGTGCAGACCAGGCGGACCGCGGACACCGAGGAAACCGAGGTCGTCCGCTAAAGGGTTGTCCGCGTCCCACTGCTGACGCCACCCACTATCATCGGCACGTGCCAGCCGATGATGGGGCCTGAGGAAGGGGCGTTCGCGGTGCGGGCAGAGCCAGCGGCGACAACCGAGCCATCGGCAGCCACCGGGCCCGAGCCAGACCGGGTCCGGTGGCTGCTGCCTGCCGGTGCCGCACTGCTGGTGGCGGTGCTGGCGGTCTACCTCGCGGACCTGGTCACTCACCTGTCCGCCATGACCGCGATGCGGGACCTGGTGGTGTACCGGAATGGCGGCCTGATCGTCAGGCACATCGCGCCCGCCTACGACGGCCACCGGACGTCGCCGCTCTACGACTGGACCGGCCAGAACGGCGTCAAGTTCACCTACCCGCCGTTCGCCGCGGTGATCTTCGCGGTCGCCTCGGTGCTGCCGTGGACCCTGCTCCGCTGGGCGATGACCGTGGCCAGCCTTGCCGCCCTCGGCCTTTCCCTGTGGATCACGTTCGGCGCCCTCGGGTACAGGAGCCGGCGTTCAGTCAGGTTGGGCGCGACGCTCGGCGTGACCGGCCTGGCGCTGCTCACCGAGCCGGTCCAGCAGACGCTCGCCCTCGGCCAGGTCAACCTGCTGCTGATGCTGCTTGTCGTGGCGGACCTGCTGACGGCCGGCGCGCTGGCCCCCGGCAACCGGACGCGCTGGTGGTACGGAGTGGGGATCGGTATCGCGGCCGGGGTGAAGCTCACGCCGCTGATCTTCATTCCCTACCTGCTGCTCGTCCGCAAGTACCGGCAGGCCGCCACGGCCGCGGCGGCCTTCGTCGTGACGGTGCTGCTTGGCTGGGCGCTGCTGCCCCGCGACTCCCGGACCTACTGGGTGGACGGGCTTTTCCTGAAGGCCAACCGGATCGTGTTCCTCGGCACCCGGGGCAATCAGTCGCTGCGCGGCATCCTGACCCGGCTGGCGGGCAGCGTCGCGTCCGGGACGGCGCCCTGGCTCGTGGCCGCCATCCTGGTCGGGATCATCGGGCTGCTCGCCGCCGCCGCGCTGTACCGGGCCGGTCATCCGGTGCCCGGGATGCTGGCGTGCGCGCTGACCGGCCTGCTGGTCTCGCCGCTGAGCTGGGATCACCACTGGGTCTGGGTGGCGCCGGGGATCGCGCTGCTTGCGCACCTGGGCGCGCGGGCCGCCGGCGTGGTCCGCGCCGCGTGGTGGACGGCCGCGGCCGGGCTGGTGCTGGTGTTCGGCGCCTGGCCGGAGTTCTGGGATCTGTCCCAGGCGGGGCTGGCTCCGGCCGGCCTGTTCTGGTACGGGCCGAGCACCTACTTCGCGAAGGGCGACGAGCCCTGGTACCACGAGTTCCACTGGCACGGCCTGCAACTGCTCGCGGGGAATCTCTTCGTGCTGGCCGGGCTCGCCGCGCTGGCCGCGCTCGCCGTGGCCGCGCTGCGGGTCAGGCGCCGCGCATGACCGACGAGCTCGCCCGGATGCGGGACCGGCTCGCCTCCCGGGTGATCACCGCCACCCGGACCCGCAGCGACCTGGTGCGCGCCGCACTGCGGGCCGTGCCTCGGCACCTGTTCCTGCCCGGGCTGCCGCCGGAGGCGGCCTACCGCGACGACGCCATCGTGACCAAACGCGACGCCGACGGGCAGGGAATCAGCTCCTCGTCCCAGCCCGCGATCATGGCGATCATGCTGGACCAGCTGGACCTGGCCCCCGGCCAGCGGGTGCTGGAGATCGGGGCGGGCACCGGCTACAACGCCGCGCTGATCGCCCACATCGTCGGACCATCCGGCCAGGTGGTCACAGTCGACATCGACGCCGACACCGCCGAGGCCGCCCGGGCTCACCTGGCCGACGCCGGATACCCGGACGTGACCGTGGTGTGCGCGGACGGCGCCGGGGGCTACCCTGCCTGCGCGCCCTACGACCGCGTGATCGCCACCGTGGGCGTCAGCGACCTGGCACGGGCCTGGCTGGAGCAGGTCACCCCGGACGCGAGGATCGTGGTCCCGCTGGACCTGCGCGGGACACAGCTGTCGGTCTTGTTCGGCCAGACCAGCAGCGGGCACTGGACGAGCATGTCACTGGTGCCCTGCGGGTTCATGCGGATGCGCGGCTCGCTCGCCGGACCGGAACGAACCGTGCCGCTGCAGCCAGGGCTGTCCGTCCTGCTGCCCGACGGGGTCAGGCTGGCCGACGGCCAGGAGCTCGACGCCGGGGCGCTGGCCGCCGTCCTTGCCGAGGCGCCCGCCGTGCAGGACACTGACGTCCGCGCCGGATCCAACCAGGTGTTCTGGGGAATGGGCCTGTGGCTCGCGGCCAGGGAGCCCAGGATGTGCCGGATGAACGAGGAACTGCCCGTGGGGGCCGGCGGCCGCCGCCGGGGCACCCGGCGGTCCGTGCTCGCGCGGGCACCGCTGCGCGGCCGCGGCTGGCGTACCACGCTGGGGATGCTGGATTCCGGCGGCATCGCGATCCTCACCGGGTCGCAGGTGGCGCCCGCACCGGGCCAGGCGCCTGGAGCGCTCGCGCTGAGCGCGGCCGGGTTCGGGCCGCACGGGACGGTACTCGCCGCCGAGCTCGCCGCGCACGTCCGGGAGTGGCGGGAGGCCGGCCAGCCGGCCGCCGCGGGCCTGCGCGTGGACGCGTTCCCGAGGGAAGCGTCGGACGCGCCGGACCTGACCGGTGACGACCTCGTGATCGACCGGGCCGACACCAGGTTCGTCGTCCACCACACGTAGCCTTGGGGACGTGACCGACGCCACGGGTGACCATCTGGAGACCGAGCACAAGTACGACGCAGACGCCGGCTTCGTGCTGCCTCGTTTTGACGGCCTGCCCGGTGTCGGCGTGGCCGGCCCTGAGCTGCACCACCTGCACGCCACCTACTACGACACCGAGGATCTGGCCCTATCCGGGAGCCGTGTCACGCTGCGGCGGCGCGTGGGCGGCGCCGACGAGGGATGGCACCTCAAGCTGCCCGTCCGCGCTGACACCAGACAGGAGCTGCACGCGCCGCTCGGCGACGGCAGCGCCGTGCCGCCGCGGCTGTCCGGGCAGGTCGCGGACATCACCGGAGGCCGGACGCTGCACCCCATCGCCATCCTTGATACCGAACGGACAACCCTGACTCTGACCAGTCCGGCGGGTCAGGTGCTGGCGGAGGTCGCCGACGATAGCGTGACGGCCACCCGGCTCGCCGCCGCGGGCGGCGAGCCCGCAGCGCCGCTGCGGTGGCGCGAGATCGAGGTCGAGGCAGGTCCCGACGCCGGTCCCGACGCCGCCGAGGTCCCCGCCGTGCTCGAGGCGGCCGACCGGCTGCTGCTCGATGCCGGGGCGAGGCGGTCGGCGTCCGCCTCGAAACTCGGCCGCCTGCTAGGCCGCTGAGGGAACTCATAGCTGGCGCTTAGATTCTGGTGACCTGCATGGGCATACTAGGCACAGGTTATGGAGAACGACAGCCCGGTGCCAGGCACGTCGGCCGCGGCCCGTAGCGAGGGCCTCATGCGCGCCGACGGCACACCCGTGCGCGTACTCGTCGTCGACGACGAGCCGAGCCTGGCCGAACTGCTTTCCAGCGTGCTGCGGTACGAGGGGTGGGATGTCCGCGCCGCGGGCACCGGCGCCGAGGCGGTCCGGATGGCCCGTGAGTTCCGTCCCGACGCGGTGGTGCTCGATATCATGCTTCCCGACTTCAACGGCCTGGAGGTCATGCGCAGGCTCCGCGCGGAGATACCGCAGGTGTGCGTGCTGTTCCTGACGGCGAGGGACGCGGTCGAGGACCGGGTAGCCGGCATCACGGCCGGCGGCGACGACTACGTCACCAAGCCGTTCAGCCTGGAGGAGGTCCTGGCCCGGCTGCGGGGCCTGCTGCGTCGCGCCAACCTGACCCGGGTGCACACCGAGGGATCGCTGATGGTGGGCGACCTGGCCATGGACGAGGACGCCCGCGAGGTCCGCAGGAACGGTGAGCTGATCGACCTGACAGCGACCGAGTTCGAGCTACTCAGGTTCCTCATGCGCAACCCGAGGCGGGTGCTGTCGAAGGCGCAGATCCTGGACCGGGTGTGGAACTACGACTTCGGCGGCCAGGCCCATGTGGTCGAGTTGTACATCAGCTACCTGCGCAAGAAGATCGATGCCGGCCGGCCTCCGCTCATCCATACCGTCCGCGGCGTCGGATACGTGCTGAAACCAGCGGGCTAGTGTCGGCAGGCAACGCTCACTGGCCGCGGCTGTCCCGCTTGCTGTCCCCGCGCACGATCAGCGGCAGGCTCATCATCGGGCTGATCGTGCTGATCGGGCTGGCCAGCGCCGCCGTCAGCGTGGTCACCGCCGACGCGCTCAGCAACTCGCTGATGTCGTCGCTCAACCAGCAACTGCAGGCCGCCACCTCGCGCTGGCAGGCCTGCGTCCACCCCGGCCACGGTGACGGTGACGGTGACGACAACGCGGGCCCGAACCCGCCGCCGAACTGCTACGGCCAGGCCGCCGGCACGTTCGAGGCGGTGCTGACCGGCCGCACGTTCAGCCCGACCATCCTGGTCGGCCGAGCCTGCCGGCTGTCGGCGGTGGACGAGAAAACGCTGCTGGCGCTGCCGACCACCCAGGCCGGGCCCGGCGGGCCTGCGGGACCGTCGGGACAGGCCGGGCTTGGCGCGCCGTACCAGGGACCGCCGGCCTACACCCAGACGCTGACCTCGCCCTCGCTCGACGGCCAGTACATGCTCACGAAGATCCAGATCGCTCCGGGCACCATCCTGATCACCGGGCTGCCGCTGAGCACGATCGAGCCCACGCTGAACAGCGTGGAGAACACCGAGCACCTGGTGTTCGCGATCGTCCTGCTCGTGGTCCTGGTGATGGGGACCCTCTGGGTGCGGCTCTCGCTCCGGCCGCTGCGCAGGATCGCCGCCACCGCCACCCTGGTGGCCGAACTGCCGCTGGATTCCGGCCAGGTCACGCTGCCCGCCGGCGTACCCGACAGTGACCCGCGGACCGAGGTCGGGCAGGTCGGAGCCGCCTTCAACCGGATGCTCGGCCACGTGGAGCGGGCGCTCGGCCGCCGCGCCGCGAGCGAGGCGAGGCTGCGCAGGTTCGCGGCCGACGCGAGCCACGAGCTGCGCACTCCGCTTTCCGCGATCCGCGGCTACGCCGAGCTCGCGCTGCGGCATCCCGGCCCCGTGCCCGAGCAGGTCACGCACGCGCTGCGCAGGGTCCAGTCGGAGTCCAAGCGGATGGGCGTCCTCGTCGATGACCTGCTGCTGCTCGCCCGGCTCGATGCGGGCCGCCCGCTCGAGCGCGCGCCCGTTGACCTGTCCCGGCTGGCCATCGAGGTCACCAGCGACGCGAGGGTGGCGCGTGGCGACCACCGGTGGCGCCTCGACCTTCCGGACGACCCCGTCCTTGTCAGCGGCGACGAGCACCGCCTGCACCAGGTCCTGGCCAACCTGCTGAGCAACGCGGGCAAGCACACCCCGCCGGGCTCGACCGTCAGCGTCGCGCTTGCCGTGCTGGGCGCAGGCGGCGACGGGACCAGCCAGCCGCCGTCCGACCCGGCGGCGCCTGTCAGTCAGTCGCAAGCCGACCCGGCGGTGCCGTTCGTCCGGCGCGGCGTGCTGCCGCCGGTCCCCTGGGTGGAGCTGAGCATCACCGACGACGGGCCCGGCATTCCGGCCGAGTTGCTGCCCGAACTGTTCGAGCGATTCACCCGAGCCGACACGTCGCGGGCCCGGGATGCCGATGCCGCAGGCAAGAGCACCGGCCTCGGCCTGGCCATCGTGGACGCGGTGGTGGCGGCGCATTCGGGCTGCATCACCGCGGCCAGCCGGCCGGGCATGACCCGGTTCGCCATCGTCCTGCCGCTGCTGACCGAGCCGGCCGCACAGGCGCAGGCCTCATCCGTGTGAGTGGTGTGCTAGTTCTAAGGTCATGGACAGCGACGGGCAGCGGCTCCTGGCGACGATGCCGCTGCACGCGATCACCTCGACCTACGGCGAGGCGGGACTGCGGGAACGGTTCGCGCTGGAGATCGCGCCGCTGCCGGACGCTGACCGGGGCCGCCTCGAGCGGGCGCTGGACCTGGCGTCCCGGCTGCACGCCGCCGACCGCAGGGATCGTGAGCCGTACGTCAACCACCTGCTCCGGGTTGCGATCCGGATCATGTCGCACTACGGCGTGCGCGACCCCGACGTGGTGGCCGCCGCCCTGCTGCACGACGCTGTCGAAGATCATCCCCTTGAGTTGTCCGGCGGTGTCGAGGCCAGCCAGCAGGCGGCGCTCGCGGCGCTCGCGGCCGAC
>Ga0209169_10000120_pt1 | contig 45125 bp, 36 predicted proteins | sample HubBroMetageWRM4_FD_188346 | JGI IMG/M metagenome (GOLD analysis project Ga0209169, IMG submission 188346) | Warmed soil microbial communities from the Hubbard Brook experimental Forest, New Hampshire - Hubbard Brook CCASE Soil Metagenome WRM 4... | ecosystem: Environmental > Terrestrial > Soil...
CCGCTCGCATCTCGGCTTCCGCCTTGGCGGTGACGCGCAACGCCTCGCTCTCGGCTTCGCGGTGCGCCGCGATCATGTCGGTCAGCTTGCGCCGTTCGGCGATTTCGCGCTCGCGCACGGTGACGGCGTGCTCCTCGGCTTCGATGACCTTGGCGCGCACCGCCTCGGCGGCGGCGATGGCCGCCGACCGCTCGGTCGCCTTCTTGGCGAGTTCGACGGCCTTATTGATCTCCGCCATCTCGACGAGTTTATCGCGCTCGGTCGAGAGCATCCGGAGGTCGCGGTCTTTGGCGATGCGCGCTTCCTCGATTCCGCGCTCGGTGGCGATGCGGGCGCGTTCGACCTCCTCGGCCGCGGCGATCTCGGCCTCTTCGAAGGCCTGACGCTTGGAAATCTGCAAGCTTTCGAGGAAACGCTCGCGCTCGAGCCGCACCTGATCGAGCGCCCGGTCTTGCGCGATGCGCTCAGCCTCGGTCTGCTGGTTGGCGATGATTTCGGTCCGCCGCTTTTCGGCGTCCGCCTTAATCAGCGCCAGCGCTTTCTCCGATAGCGCGATCTGCCGATCGAGCTCCAAAATCTCCAGCGACTTCTGGCGGCCGATTTCCAGTTCGCGCTGCTCGCGTTCGCGGCCGATCCGGGCGGTTTCGATCTGCAATTCGAGGTTTATTTGCTCGCGTGCGGTTTGTTCGCGGGTCTTGAGCTCGGCTTCATCGAGCGCGCGGCGTCGCGCGATTTCACGGCGCTGAGTATCCTCCTCGGTCCTGATGCGCTCTTCGGTAATGGCACGCTGCTGCGCGAGGCGCGCTTTTTCGACTTCCTCACGTGCCGAGAGCTGCGCCTGCTCGGCCTCCTGCTCGCGGAGCGAACGCTCTTTGCTCAGTTCGGCGCGTTGCACCGCGCGCCGGATTTCGACTTCGCGCTCCTGCTCGAGCCGCGCATATTCGGTCTCGCGATCGATTTCGAAGACCTTCTTCTGGGCCTCCAGATTTTGGCTGCGGATGTCGACCAGCGTGCGCTGCTCGATTTCGTTGCGCATCTTGCGCCGCACTTCGATGGCTTCGGTCAGTTGCGTCAATCCTTCGGCGTCGAAGGCGTTGGAAGGATCGAAATATTCGAGGCTCGTCTGGTCGAGGTCGACGATCGCGACGTTTTCAAGCTCAAGCCCGTTGGCGGCAAGCGCTTCGGATGCAAGGTCGCGCACCTGGCTGGCATAATCGCGACGCTGCTCGTGCATCTCCTCGAGCGACATTTGCGCTGCCACCATGCGCATCGACGAGGCGAATTTGCCCTCGAGCAGGCTGCGGATGCCGTCTTCCTGGAGCGTGCGGCGGCCGAGCGTCTGTGCCGCGGCGGCGACCGCCTGTTTGGAGGCGCCAACGCGCACGAAGAATTCGGCGACGATGTCGACGCGCATGCGGTTACGGGTGATAAGCGCGCCATTCTCATGGCGCACCACCTCGATGCGCATGACGTTCATATTGACCGGGGTGATTTCGTGCAGAACCGGGATGACAAAGGCGCCGCCGTTGACGACCACTTTCTCGCCCAAGAACCCGGTCCGCACGAACGCAGTCTCTTTGGTGGAGCGGCGATAAAGCCAGCGCAGGATATAAACGAGAATGACGATCGCGACCGCCAGCCCGATCAGCCACAAGAGCACGGTCCCCAACGTGTTGGCACTCATGATATTCCTCCACCCGGCATCGTAAGTTTAAGCCGGATCGTGCTGGCTCATGCACTCTTGCTCGCCGCCGGCGCGATCATGTCGAAAGCTTCGACCGCCGCGTCGACAAACGCCGCATCGTTGATGTTCGCCCGCACCCGCTGCACGCGCCGGCGGGATGTCGGGCGCACTGTCTTCTCGATCGCCTCGAACAAAGCCTCGTCCGCTTCCGGATCATGGAATGGGCCGCCCGGCCGGTCCAGTGCCGAAACGCCGCCTTCCGGCAGTAAGAATAATGCCGGGCCCTCCATTTGATTGAGCCGGCCACCGATCCATTCGCCCGCCGCGCGATTTTCGTCGCGAGTGGTGCGCATCAGCGTCACGTTCGGATTGTGGATGACGAATTTGCGGCCTGCGAACCGCTCCGGCACGGTCTCGCGCGGCCCAAAATTAACCATGTCCAAGGCACCTACCGAACCGAGATACGGCAGGCCGGTGCGGATTGGCGCGCCGAGCCGATCCTCGTCGGCTGGCAGAATGCCTCCGACTAGCATGTCGGCGATCTCGGTCGTGGTGATGTCGAGAAAGCCGGCGAGCAATCCGGAATCGCCGAGGGCTTCCATGGCGCGGCCGCCGGTGCCGGTGGCGTGAAAAACCAGGCATTCGTAATCGGCTTCGAGCCGCTTGATCAGCGCTTGCACGCACGGTGTCGTGACGCCGAACATGGTGATCCCCAGCGCCGGCCGGGCGACCTTGCGCTTGGCCTCGTAAGCTTCGCGGGTTGGCATTTGCGCGATCATGCCGGCGAGTGCGTGCGCGGCATTGCCGAGCACCCGCTCCATGATCGAGTTGAGACCCTGAACATCGGCGACCGAGTGAAACATGACAATGTCGCTGGCGCCGACATAAGCGCGCACATCGCCGGCGGCGACGGTGGACACCATGACCTTCGGGATCCCGATCGGAAGCGCACGCATGCCGGCAGTCGCCAGCGTCGTACCACCGGAACCACCGGCGGCGATGACGCCGCCGACCCGCGACTCGCGGACGATCCAGCGCGCGAAGGCTTCGGCCATCGCCGTGACCGAGCGGCCGCGGTCATCGGAAAAAACCGCGGCGGTGCCGCGCGGGTGCATGCTCGCCACCTGCAGGGGGGTGACATTGGCCGTTGAAGGCTTGCCCGAGGTGGACAGGTCGACGGTGCGCGTGGATATGCCGAGTGCCTTAAGGCGGTCGCGAATGAAGTTAAGTTCGCGCCCCTTGGTGTCGAAAGTGCCGGCCACGATCGCCGTTCGGTTGAGCCTTTCGGCGAAAGGAATGGCAAAAATGCCCTCCCCGGTATCGATCCGTCGCGAGCCGTCGACCAGGGATTCGCGCAAGCGGCTCGCCGGCATCTTCCAATGTTCGGGCAATAAAGCTGCCGGCGATGGGTGCACTTGGGCCGTCGCGGCGAACGACGCTGCATCGGCGCGGCGCTCTACCCGATAGACTTGCGCCATCAGTTCGGCGGCGCTTTCTTCCCGCACTTGTTCCGTCGCCGGGAGATTGTCTTCTTCGTCTTGCCGGCCGACGCCGAGCAACCGCTGCTGCAATTCGCTGTCGCCGGCAAGCGCCCGCGCCTCCATGACGCGGTTGATGCGGCCATTGACCATAATGGCGACGTTGTCGGCGACGGCGGTGGCGACGCCGATGTTCTGCTCGACCACAAGGATGGCCATCTCACCCTCATGGGCGAGCTTCGCCATCAGCGCTTCGACCTGATCGACAATGATCGGTGCGAGTCCTTCGGTCGGCTCATCCATGATCAAAAGCCGCGGATTGCCAAGCAGCGCCCGTGCGATGGCGAGCATCTGTTGCTCCCCACCCGAAAGCTGCGTACCGCCGCTCGAACGCCGTTCATAAAGCCGGGGAAACGTCTGGTAGACGCGGTCGAGCGTCCACTTCGCCTGCGCGCCACCGACCGCGACCAGTCGCAAATGCTCATCGACGGATAGGCTCGGCCACACACGCCGGCCCTGCGGCACGTAGCCGACGCCGTGTCGATGAATGATGTGCGGTTCGAGACGCGTGGTTTCGCGGCCGTAAACGCTAATGCTGCCCGAGCGCGAGGCTTTCAAGCCGGTAATGACATTGCATAACGTGCTTTTGCCCATGCCGTTGCGGCCAACGACGGCAAGCACGCCGCGCTCGAGCTCGATGGACACGCCCTGAATAGCGTGGCTTTCGCCGTAATAGACGTGAAGGTCGGCGATTTTGAGCGCGGCGCCGCTGCCGTTGCGTTCAGCCACGGCGGCCTCCGAGATAAATTTCCTGTACCTCCTTATCGGCCTCGATGTCCTCGGGCGTTCCTTCCTTGAACAAGTGACCGTTATGCATCATCGACACGTAGCCGCTGACGCGCAAAGCCACGTCGAGATCGTGCTCGATGATGATAAAGCCGATATGGCTCGGCAACGCGTTGAGGATGCTGACAAGATCGCGCCGCTCCGGCGGCGACAAACCGGCGGCGGGCTCGTCGAACAAAATGAAACGCGGCGCGCCGGCGAGCGCGAGCGCGATTTCAAGTTGGCGCTGCTGGCCGTGGCTCAGCGTCGCCACCAGCCGGTCACGGATGCTTTCGAGATGGACCGCGTGCAGGATCGATTCCGCCTGCATCATGGTGCGGTCGTCGACGCGCGGACGCGATAAGGCGAAACGCCCGCGCGAGACGCCACGACACGCGAGATACACCGAATCACGAACGCTCAATCCGCCGAACAGCTGTGAAATTTGGTAGGTCCGGCGCAGCCCGCGCCGGATCCGTTCATGGACCGGGAGCGTGGTGATGTCTTCGTTGAAGAAACGAATACTCCCGGATGTCGGCAGGAAGTCGCCGGTGATGGCGTTGAACAACGTGGTCTTGCCGGCGCCGTTCGAGCCGATCACCGCCCGCCGTTCGCTGGCGGCGATCCGCATGCTGATGCCGTCGAGCGCCACCAGCGCGCCGAAGTGCCGGCCGACGTTGTCAAGTTCGAGCGCGTGTGCGCCCGAGTCCTGCAAACGCGTGGCAACCGACACTTCGGCCACTTATCGTCTCCTCCGCGAACCCTTCGCTGCTACGGGCAACTCGGGTTATCGCGGCCGACGCTACCAAGCTTGAGGAAGTCGGCTTCGGGAATTCCCAGCGTCTGGTTAACCTGCGGAATGACCTTGATCAGCTTGTTGTAGAGCGTGCCGTCAGAGTTCGCCGTGACTTCGGTCAAGAAGTTATCGGCGATGGCGTTGCGGTTCTTGTCGAGCGACACCTTGCCGGTCGGAGTCTCGAGAACCAGGCTCGCGAGCGTCGCGCGCAACTTGCCGCCGCCGTCGGAGACGTCGGCGTTGACCTTTTGCAGTCCGGTCAACAGCGCCGTGGCGTTGATGTAATAGCCTTGCGCGAACAGCGAAGGCGACGGGAAGGCGTTCGGCAGCTTTTTGTAAGCGGCGACGAACTTTTTCCAGGCCGGCGAGTCGTCGTCGTCGGCGATCGGGCCTGCTGATGGCGTGCCAATTACAACGTCGTGGATCTTGCCCTTTGAGCCGAGAATTGTCTGGTCGACGGTCACCGAGCCGCCGATCAGCGGCGCCTGGCCGCCGGCCTGCTTGTACTGGGTCAGGAAGTTCACGGAGTCGGAGCCGCCGAGAACAACATAAACGGCGTCGATATTGTCCGGCATGGCGGCGATGACCGAGGAGAAGTCTTTGGTGCCGATCGGGACCCAGAACTTCTTCACCACATGGCCGCCGGCCTTGCAGAACGGCGCCATGAAGCCGAACACCTGTGTATACGGGAAGGAATAGTCTTCCGCCAACGTCGCGACGGTGTGGTAGTGCTTGGTGTTGTAAGCGTAATCGCCGAGGCCCGCCATCCACTGCGCGCCATCCGTCGAGAAGCGGAAGAAATTCGGCGCCGGATCGCGCAACGTAGTGTCCTGCGCGGCCGACGTGCCGTTGACGATGGTCACGTCCGGCTTGGTCTTAGCATAGTCCTTGACCGCCAAGCCTTCGTCGCCCGACAGCGGACCGACGATGACCTTCACGCCATCCTGCTCGACGAGCTTGCGAATGGCGCGGACCGCACTGTCGGGCGAGCCGTCAGACGAGCCTTTGACGACCTCGATTTTCTTGCCGCCGACTTTGCCGCCGAAGTCGTCGAACGCCATTAGCGCTCCGCGCATGCTGTCGTCGCCGAGGATCGCGAACGCTCCCTCGAATGTGGCCAACACGCCAATCTTGATGGTGTCTTCGGCCATGGCCAGCTGCGGGATTGTCAATCCCGCGGCCAACCCCAGGCCGAAAAGCGCGCGTCGATGCATACTCATTCCATCCTCCCTTGTTTTAAGTCTTTAGCTTTTAGCTCGAAGTTCCGCCTCCCCTGGCACGCCGGGAAGAACGGATTGCTGCGCGAGTAGAGGTTTTAGTTTCCCCCACAGGCCCAGAAGACCATCCGGCGAAATAAAAACGATCGCCAGAAATAGAAGGCCAATCAATGTATTGTAGCGTTCGGCTCCAACGATATCGATGGCGAATGTTTGGATCAGTACGACGAACAGGGCGCCGAGGAACGGGCCGATCGGATGGCGTAAGCCGCCGATCACGGCGATGACCAAAACGTTGATCGCCTGTCCGACGTCGACGGTGCCGGGTGAGACCCGACCATTGAACCAGACCAGCAGCACGCCGGCGAGTCCGGCGATAACACCGGAATAAAAGTAAGCGATGATTTTGTGATCGATTACGTCGAACCCAATCGCGCGCGCCCGGCGGCCGTTATCGCGAATTGCCTGCAGCGCGAGCCCGAATGTCGAGCGTGAGCAATAAAGCACCCCCGCATAAGCCGCCGCCGCGACGAACAGGCACAAATAATAGAATGGTAGCGGATCGCGCCAATTAATTCCCCAGAAGTTCGGCGCCGGGATGCCGGCAAAGCCCGAATGGCCGTTGAACAAAGCGTAGTTCTGCTGGGTGAAATAAAAGAAGGCGGCGGCGATCGCGAGCGTGATCATGATGGTGTAGATGCCCTCGGTACGCACCGAGATGGCGCCGATAATGGTGGAAGCAACGGCCGCGAGCAGCACGGCAAACGGGGCGACCACCCAGAACGGCCAGCCGAAACCGTAAATGTTCATGTTGTTGGTGCCGAAGATGGCGACCGTGTAGGCGGCGACGCCGGCAATTGTGATTTGCGCCAAGCTGACCATTCCACCGTAACCGGCGAGCAGCATCATCGACAGCGCCAAGAGTCCCCAGATCAACGAATAGGCTCCGATTTGCGTGACGAAGAAATTCGAAGCGAGCAGCGGATAAATGATAAGCGCCGCCGCCACCGCGATGTGCGCCGGCCCGAAATGCGCCGGCACGGCACTGACCTGATTTGGGCGATCAAGCGTGAGAACCGGCGCCGCCGCGATCCGCGCCGTTCCCATGATGCCTTGCGGACGCAGCGCGAGCGTCACCACCATGATGATAAATGTCAGGACGATGCCGTAGGTCGGCAAATAGACAAGACCGATCTGCTCGGCGAGACCGACAAGCAGTGCGCCGATCGCGGCGCCGGTGATCGAACCCATGCCGCCAACGATGACCACCACCAGCGAGGCGAGGAGGTAGCGGACGTCCTCGCCCGGCGCGAGCGAAAGCGCCGAGCCGCCGACAACGCCGGCGAAGCCGGCAAGCCCGGCCCCGACCGCGAATACGATCGCGAACACGGCATGCACGTTAATGCCGGATGCCGACAGCATCGAACGATCGTCGACGCCGGCGCGGATCATCATGCCGACCCGCGTGCCACTGATCATCAGCCACAAGCCGACGCCGATGACGATGGCCGCGGCGAACACCACCAGGCGATACAGCGGATAAGTCATCATCACGACGGTGCCGTTCGAGCGGACCGCCGCGATGATCGGCAGCTTGATCGCGCCATCGAGCCACGCCGGCACGCCGATCTGGTAGGTGACGCCGGTCCAAATCGCCAGCATCAGATCGGCGGCGACGATGGCGATGCCGAGCGTCACCAGGGTCTGGCGCAGCTCATCGCCCTCGAGCCTTCGAAAAACGAACACTTGCATCAAGAGACCGACCACGGCGAGCGCGGCAAAGCCGGCGGCAACGCCGAGCAGCCACACCCCGGTCGCTTCGGTGACTTCGTAGCCGAGATAGGCGCCGAGAAGATAAAGCGAGCCGTGCGCAAGATTGACGTTGCGCATCAGCCCAAAGACCAGCGTGAAGCCGGAAGCGACGAGAAAATAAAGTCCCGCCAAAGTTACGCCGTTGAAGAGCGAATTAATGAACGCCTTTTTCGAGATCAGGACGGCATCGAGCCAAGCCGGCCAGACGGCGATGAACAGCCAGGCGACCAGGGGGGCGGCGAGCACCCAAACAAGGGTCCACGCCTGCCGCCCGGTCAATACCGGACCCGATCGCTCAACCAGGCTCATGCCGTCAGTCGCAGACGCTGCTGATTCATCCGCGGCGCTTTATGGAACTTGCCGTCCTTCATGATCGCGAGGATCCGAGTGCGGTCCTGCAGTATGCGAACGTCGGCAACTGGATCGCCATCGACGAGCAGAAGATCCGCCAAGTAGCCTTCGCGGACGAGGCCGAGCTCATTGCCCATGCCCATGATCTCGCCGCCGTATTTGGTGGCGGCTTGGATCGCTTCCATCGGCGTGAAGCCGAGCATCTCGACGAAGGTCTGGATGTCCTTCGCGTTGGTGCCCTGCGGCGTCCAGGCGAAGCCGTAGTCGCCGCCGATCAAGACGCGGATGCCGCGCCGATGCATCTTCTTCATGGTGTCGATGCACATTTCGAGCTCGCGCTCGTACAGCATCGCAACCTGCGATCCGGGCTTGATACCCCACTGTTCCGCGTGCCGCGCGGTGTTGATCAGCCAGGCGATACCGGGCGCGACAAAGTGTTTGTCCTTGTTGGCTTCGAGCATGTCGAGCGCTTCTTCGTCGGCGAACGAGGCGTGATAAATGTTCTGGATGCCGTGCCGCACGCATTGCTTGACCGATCCCGACGACCGCGCATGAGCGGAAAGCACCTTGTTCCGGCACCTGGCTTCCTTGACCGCCATGGCGACTTCTTCTTCCGACATCGGGGTCTCTTCGGCCCCCATGCCAGTGATTTCCTCGCCGGAGAGGTTGAGCTTGATGGAGTCGACGCCGTATTTGATGAGTTGCCGCACCGTACGCCGCACTTCCTCCGGCCCCGAAACGACAAGACCGAGATTAAGGCCCTCGTGCGGAATGTGTGATGGCGCGGAGTCGCCAAGGCCGCCGACGGTGGTGATTTCCGGGCCGGCCGCCAAATAGCGAGGCCCGGGGAAGCGCCCTTCGTTGATGAATTTCTTGGCGACAACGTCGAGCCGTGGCTTGGCCGCGGCCGCACCGCGCCCCGCGGTAAAGCCGGCGTCGAGCACAAGTTTCGCCATTTCCATGGTGACGAGCATGTGCTCTTCCAGTTCCATCATTTGAATCGGGTCGATGCCGGGTGCGTTGTTCCAGGACAGATGGAGGTGGGCATCGACCATGCCGGGCATCACGGTCGCACCGCTGCCGTCGATGACCGTGGCGTTGCCCTGCATCGGGCTCGATCCAACGCGCGACGAGCCACGCGACACCTGCTTGATGCGGTTGCCCTGGATGAGAACTTCCCCGGTATAGGGATATTCGCCGGTGGCATCGAGGATGCGGACGTTAGTGAAGAGAACGGGCCCGTGGGCGTCGCCGTTCCAGCCGTTTGATTCATATGCCATTTCGTTCCTCCTCTGCGCGGCCTCCGGTGCCGCGCGGCTTTTTGGCTAAATCGGAATCCCGTGCAGGAGATCCGAAAGAAGCTTGTCGCATTCTTTCACTTTTTCGATTGGCGTCCAATGTCCGGAACGATGCAAGACAACGGCTTTCGCGCCGCGATTTTTGTCCGCGAGTTCCCAGGGAACGTTCGGCGACGCGCGACCCTTTGCCGTCGGACTCGATCATCACTCCAGCGACCTGGACCGACGCCATTGGCTACGCTCTATGCACCGACCTTTTGGTCTTCCACTGGTATGCCAAGTAGGGAGTCGGAGAGGCCGCGTGAATTATGCGTCCATCGGCCGGTGGTGACCGCCGCGCTTAACGCGCGCGCACCGATGCGGCCCTCGATTTGCTCCCTAGACGGCTCGTATTTGTTTATCTGAAACGATTATTCGGTCTTTTCGGGGATATTGGCAAGGACGCCCGTCGAATCTCGGTAAACTTGGCGGGCGGCGAGCGCTTGAAGTTCGTCAATTACTCGCTGACTGGCGCGAAGCGGTCGGTTATCTTCGCAAATCGTGAGACGCGAAGCAGATGCGATCCTCGCCGATCAGCCGAACGCTTTTGATGAAGCTTTCGGTGCGCGGTTGCGCGATCTTTTGCGATGGCGGCGGGATGTGCGGCGTTTCCGCCGCGATCGGTTGCCGACCGGCACGCTCGAAAACCTCATTGAGCTTGCGTGCCTCGCGCCGTCGGTTGGGCTGAGCCAGCCTTGGCGGTTTGTCATTGTCGAGGACCGAACGGTTCGCGCCGAGATCCGGACGGTCTTTATGAGCTGCAATGCTGAGGCGTTGGCGGCCCAGTCGCCGTCACGCTCGGCGCTTTACGCGCGGCTTAAACTCGCCGGATTGGACGAGGCGCCATCGCACCTCGCCGTTTTTGCCGATCGCACGGCTGAGCAAGGCCACGGGTTGGGATCGCGCACCATGCCGGAAATGATGGAGTATTCAGTGGTGACGGCGGTGCATACAATGTGGCTCGCCGCGCGCGCGCAAGGAATCGGGATGGGTTGGGTTTCCATTCTCGACCCGCAAAAAGTCGCCACCCTGCTCGATGTTCCTTCGGAGTGGAAGTTCATCGGCTATTTCTGTCTCGGCTATCCGGAAAATGAAGGCGTCGTTCCCGAGCTTGAGCAGCTCGGATGGGAACAGCGGCGACCGCCCGCGACGTTCATTATCCGGCGTTGATGTTCTTGGTAAACGAGCGTGCGCCCCCTCGTCTCGCCCGCTTCGCGACGCGTCGTAACCTTAATCTTCAAGCGTGATAGATGGCTTCCCCCGCCCGTGCTTTTTTACGGCCGGAGGGATAGCACCGGTACAGCGTACATGCTGTCTCCTCTGCGGCCCCCAAGCGCGCTCGCCAGCCCTGGTGTAGCGCTTGGGGCGCCGCTTCGACGCGCTATCATGGCGCATCTTTGCGCGACCGCGCTACCGCGAAAACTAGATTTTCACAGAAGTCCCACCGCAGCGAGTTGTCGGAGACGGCGACGCTCGCCGCTGGGCTGCGATCCAGCCTTGACGTTGGTCGCGCAACGGTCCGATTTGACAGTTTGGCGAGAGCGCGAGATTGCTTGCTGCCGGGCTGTTAGCGGAGTGCGCCAGGCGCAAGGGTGAGAAAATGATTGTCATCGCCTGGATTGCCGGCTTCGGTTTGGCCGCTGTCGTGGTTATCGCCGGGGCCCTCGCCATATTCGCGGCATGGACCGCGCGGCGGGTTGAGAAAGCGCTGCCGCCCCGTGGCGATTTCATCGAAGTTGACGGCGCCCGGATCCATTATCTCGACGAAGGTTCGGGTCCGCCGCTCGTCCTCATCCACGGGCTGGGCGGCCAAATGCACAACTTCACCCATTCACTGCTCGATCGGCTCAAGCACAACCACCGGGTCGTTATCCTCGATCGACCCGGCTGCGGCTATTCCACCCGTCCGCGCAATGGGTCGGCCGCGCTTGGCGCGCAGGCGAAAATCATCGCCGGGCTGATCGACAAGCTTGGCCTCGATCGTCCCTTGATCGTCGGTCACTCCTTGGGCGGAGCGATCGCGCTTCTGCTGGCGCTGGAGCATCCGGAAAAGATTGGCGGTTTGGCGCTGCTGGCGCCAGCCACACACGCCGGCAAGGCCGTACCGCCGTTGTTCCGCGGCATTTATGTTCGTTCAAACTTCAGGCGCCGGCTCGTGGCCTGGACGCTCGCCATTCCGATGTCGATCACCAACCGCGAGCTTGTGCTCGGCACGGTATTTGGGCCGGGCGCGGTGCCCGCGGACTTTGCGATCAAGGGCGGCGGCCTCTTGACGTTGCGGCCGCGTAGCTACATTGCCGCTTCGACCGATTTGATCGCGGCGATTGAAGATCTCCAGCATATGCCGGCGCGCTACGGCGACCTGACCGTCCCGGTCGGCGTCCTGTTCGGAAAGAACGACCTGCTCCTCGATCACGCGGTGCACGGCGGCGGATTGGTCGAAAAATGCCCCGGCGCACATATCGAGCTCATCGAAGACGGCGGCCACATGATCATCATCACCGCCGCTGACCATTGCGCCGATTTCATCGCGCGCATGGCGCGACGTTCCATCGCCCAGCCTACTGAGCCGGAATTAGTCGCTTAAGTCTTCCGCCATGGCCGAGCCCAAGATCCCGCATTTCGACGTCATCATTATCGGCGGCGGATTGTCGGGCGTCGATGCGGCCTATCACGTGCAGACCTATTGCCCGGGCAAATCGTACGTCATTCTGGAAGCACGCGAGGCGATCGGTGGAACCTGGGATTTGTTTCGCTATCCCGGCATTCGCTCCGATTCCGATATGTATACGTTTGGCTATTCTTTTCGGCCCTGGCGCGCCAACGCGGCTATCGCCGACGGCGCGTCCATCCGCGATTACATTCGCGACACCGCACGAACATTCGGGATCGATCGCAAGATTTGCTTCGGTCATCGCGTCAAACGAGCGGTTTGGTCTTCCGCCAAAGCAATGTGGACGGTCGAAGCCGAGCGCGGCGACGAACGCGAGCCGGTTTCCTTTACCTGCAACTTCTTCTTCGGTTGTACCGGCTATTACGATTACGCGGAGGGCTATACGCCGGTCTTCGCCGGCGCCGAGACGTTCCGGGGACAACTCATCCATCCGCAGCACTGGCCGGAAGCACTCGATTACGCCGATAAACGCGTGGTGGTGATTGGCAGCGGCGCGACCGCGGTGACCATTGTTCCGGCAATTGCCGAGCGCGCCGGTCACGTCACCATGCTGCAGCGTTCGCCCACTTACGTCATTTCCCGGCCATCGCAGGATGCGTTGGCGAACTGGCTGCGGCGTTACCTGCCGATGCGGACGGCCTATGGGCTAGCGCGCTGGTACAACGTGCTGTTTGGACTCTATTTTTATAATCTTTCTCGCCGCAAGCCGCTGGCTGTCAAAAACTGGATCGTCACGCAGGCCCAGTTGCAGCTCGGCGCCGATTACGATGTCAAAACTCACTTCACGCCGCGTTACAATCCGTGGGACCAGCGTTTGTGCCTGGCGCCAGACGCCGATTTCTTCCGCGCTATCAAATCCGGCAACGCTGAGATCGTCACCGACGAGATCGATGCCTTTACCGAGAGCGGGATTCGCTTGCGGTCCGGCCGCGAAATTGCCGCCGACATCGTCGTTACGGCGACCGGGCTGAAGCTAAAACTGCTCGGTGGAATAAGCGTGGCCATCGACGGAAAGCCAATGGATTTTGCGCAAACCATGAACTTCAAGGGGGTCATGTTCAGCGACGTTCCGAACTTCGCCGCGGTGGTCGGTTATACCAATGCGTCATGGACGTTGAAATGCGATTTGACCTGCGCCTATGTCGCCCGGTTGATCAAATATATGGACCGGCACGGTTATGCCGCCTGCACGCCGCGCCTGCGCGACCCTTCCGTGCAGCCGGAGCCGCTGATCGATTTCTCGTCCGGCTATATCCAGCGCGCCATCGATCAATTTCCGCGCCAGGGCTCAAAAAAACCGTGGCGGCTCTACCAGAACTATGTTCGCGATCTCTTCAGCCTGCGCTTCGGCGCGGTCAGCGACAAGGAGCTCGAATTCTCTCGCCGGGCCGACATAAAAGCCGCCGCGTGATTTCTGCGGCACGATCGGTCATCCGCCCGACTGCAGCGCTCGATTAAGCCGGCCCTGGTCGAGGGCGCCCTCCCATTTGGCAATAACCAGCGTCGCCACTCCGTTTCCGATCAAGTTTGTCGGGGTCAGTGCCTGCGACATAAGCCGGTGTATGCCGAGGATGAGCGCGACACTCTCAACCGGAATTGCTGCGGTCGTCGCCAAGGTTGCCGCGAGCACGACAAAAGCCGCACCGGCTACCCCCGCGGCACCCTTCGACGCCAAAAGCAACACCGCGAGCAGTCCGAGCTGCTGGCCCAGGCCAAGCGGGGTATCGGTCGCCTGGGCGAGAAAGACCGCCGCGGTCGCAAGATAGAGGCAGGTGCCGTCGAGGTTGAACGAATAGCCGGTCGGAATGACGAGCCCGACCACGCTTTCCTCCGCGCCGAGGTCCTCAAGCTTGGCGATCATGCGCGGCAGCACCGTTTCCGACGAAGTGGTTGCAATCACGATCAGCAACTCTTCGCGGATATAACGGATGAAGCGGAACAGGCTGACGCCACACCAATGCGATATTGGCCAGAGCACTGCGAAAATGAAAATGAGGCACGTGACGTAGAAACTGATCAAGAGCTTGCCGAGAGAGACGAGCGAACCGGTGCCGAACTTGCCGACGGTAAAGGCGATGGCGCCGAACGCGCCGATCGGCGCCGCCCACATTACGATGGCGACAATGCGGAAAAACATCTGCGCTGCCGTCTCGATCAGATTGTTCAGCTGCTTGCCAGCCTCGCCCATCCAGCTGAGCGCAAATCCGCAGAGCACCGAGACGTAGAGAACTTGCAGGACGTTGCCCTCGCTGAACGCGCCTATGAAGGTGTTGGGGATGATGTTCAGCAGGAATTGGGTTGCGCTCTGGCGCTGCGTCGGTTGCAAATAGGACGCCGCGACCGAGGTATCGACATGCGAAAGATCGACGTGCATGCCCGCGCCTGGTTGGAACAGATTGACCGCGACAAGCCCGATGACCAGCGCGATGGTCGTCAGCACCTCGAAATAAATCAACGCCTTGAGCGCGACGCGGCCGACTTTCGCCATGCTGGCCATGCCTGAAATGCCGTGCACGACCGTGCAGAAAATGATTGGCGCGATGAGCACGCGGATCGCTTTGATGAAAGCGCTACCGAGCGGCTCCATACGCGCGCCGATATCGGGGTAGAAATATCCGAGCGCGATGCCCGCCACCATTGCGGCGAGCACCAAAAACCAAAGTTGCAGATAGAACGGCCGTCCGTTCGCGCGTATGGCGGTCGGACTGTCGGCGGGTGTGTCCATGCCGGCAGTTATTTCACAATCGGTAAGCGCGCGACGAGACCGACGCGCGCATAAGTCTCAAGGATCAGGCGTCGTACTCGGCCGAAATATCCTTGCCGGTGTAATCCGGCATGAAGGACGCCGCGACCAGGCTGATAACGGCGCACGCGGCAATGAAAATCGCGATCGCATAGCCGCTATGGTAAGTGGCGAACAGCGCCGTCGCGATCAGTGGCGACGGGCCGCCGGCGATGATCGAGGCGAGCTGATAGCCGAGCGACGAACCGCTATAGCGCAGCCGCGGCGTAAAAGACTCCGCGATGAGGGCCGCCTCCGGACCGTACTGCATCCCGTGCGGAATAAGCGACAGCACGATGGCGATGAATACTGCCGATGGAATGGCCGTATCGATCATGCCGAAGTATAAAAACCCGAACAGCCCGGTAACGGCCGCGCCGATGAGAAACATCTTGCGGCGGCCGATGCGATCGGAAATGTGCCCGGCGAGCGGAATGGTGACGAATTCAACACAGGCCGCGACCATGACCGCGATCAGGATGAAATTGCGATCCATCTTGAGCGTGCCGACCGTGTAGGCGAAGACAAACGCCGTGAAAATGTAAAACGGCGCCTGCTCGGACATGCGCAGCAAGGCCGAAAGGATGATTTCCCTTGGCTGCTTCTTGATGACCTCAATAATTGGCGCCTTCTCGACTTTGTCCTCGTCGAGCAGCTTCTGAAACACCGGCGTCTCGAGAATACCAAGCCGGATCCACAAACCGACGCCGACTAGAACGATGGAAAGCGCAAACGGCAGGCGCCAGCCCCATGTGGCGAACTGGTCGCCGGAAATGGCGCTGAAAATCGCGACTGCGATGGTAGATAACAACAAGCCGCACGGGACGCCGAATTGCGGCCATGAGGCGACAAGGCCGCGTTGGCCGTGGGTTCGCGACCATTCCATCGCCAGCAGCACCGAGCCGCCCCACTCGCCGCCGACCCCGATGCCTTGCAGTGCACGCAGCACGGTGAGGATGATCGCGCCCCAGATGCCGATGGAAGAATAGGTAGGCACGAAAGCGACAAAGAAGGTGGCGAGCCCCATGAACAGGAGCGTCGCGATCAAGGTTGCTTTACGGCCGATGCGGTCGCCGTAATGACCGAAAATCGCCGCCCCGACCGGCCGCGCGATAAAGCCGACGAAATACGTGCCGAACGCCAAAAGCGTCGCCGACAGCGGATCCTGATTGGGGAAAAACAGCTTGCCGAATACCAGGCCGGCCGCGGTGCCGTACAGGAAGAAATCATACCACTCGATGGCGGTGCCGATCGTGGATGCGATGACCGCTTTGCGCAGCTGTGCGCTATGTTCGGTGTCCGTTAGCCCTGATGCCGTTGTTGCCATGGCCATGGCGTTGCTCCCCGTAAGTTTCCCCTGGAGCGTATTTTTTCCGGCCGCTCCTTACTGGATGATACTTCAGGCGGTGGGTAGGTGGCTATAGACGCGTGGCCGCAGCGGTCGGGAGCCGCGAAGGACCTCCATGCAGCGATTGACGCCGAAAATTATTCGCCGGGCTTGCTCGACGCGGCCATCACCGTGACCGGCATATCGCGGTAATCCGCCGCAAATAGCCGCTTCAAGTTCTCCACCTTCGGCAGGTCGTTAAACACGATGTAGGGATGGGACGGGTGCAGGACCAAAAAGTCCTGATGATAGTCCTCGGCCGGGTAGAAGCCGGTCAGCGGCTCAAGTTTTGTCACGATCGACTTTGGAAAAACATGCGCCTTATCGAGTTGGGCGATATAGGCTTCGGCGACACGCTTTTGATCTTCGTCGGTGTAGAAGATGGCCGAGCGATACGATGGCCCTGAATCGGGGCCTTGATAGTTCAGCTCGGTCGGGTTGTGCGCGACTGAGAAATAGATTTGCAAAATCTTGCCGTAGGAAATCTGCTGTGGATCGTAAGTGATCTGAACCGACTCGGCGTGGCCGGTCCGTTCGGTGCCGACCATCTCGTAATGTGCCGTTTCCTTTTTGCCGCCGGAGTAGCCGGACACTGCGCGGGTGACGCCCTTGGTATGCTCGAAAACGCCCTGCACGCCCCAGAAGCAGCCGCCCGCCAACACAATGCTTCGCGGCGCTGGCCCTAGAACAGGAGCGTCAAGTGCCGGAGCCGGAATGACCACCGCGGGTTCCGCGGCCATCGCCCCGCTCGTCGCAACACCAATACTCAATGCAGCGAGTGCAACCCGTAAGAATCCCATTGTCGCCTCCAAACAGCTCCCGCGCTATGCGGGGCCATGTATGCGGGTCGTTTCTACGGCAGGGAGCGAAGTGTCCGCCAATCACAATTGCCGCGATAGCGAGGCATGCCGCGCTCACGACTTCGTGTGGCGCGCGGCTTTAATGCGTCCAAGCCTCGCGGCGCGGATAAGCAAAGTTATCCGAGTAGGATATGCGCGGCCGCGCCGGCGGTTTCGTCTCGAACACCTGGTAGGGGATGCCGTGGCGCTCGCAATAAGCGATGGCTTCTTCCTTGGTGTCGAACTGCAGCTGGATCTGCTGCTTCATGTCGCCCGAGCTCGTCCAACCCATGAGCGGCTCGACAGTCGGCGGTTGCTCGGGCTCGTAATCGAGCATCCATTCCTTGGTCTTGGCTTGGCCTGATTGCATGGCCGTGCGGGCTGGCTTGTAGATTCTGGCAGTCATCGGCGAAGCCGCTCAATTAAAAACAAATTCAGCCCGAAACAGCAAAGGTGCGGGTGGTCGGGGCAGCAGGATTCGAACCTGCGACCTGCAGTACCCAAAACTGCCGCGCTACCAGGCTGCGCTATACCCCGCCCGGTTTGCGGGTGGATACATGTTTCGGCCGTTTCCGGCAAGATCGGCCGGCTTTAAAGCTTTTGGGGGCCGAATGTTGTTTAGGGCGCAGGGTCGGCGTTGCCGCGCTCAGTGATGGCCGGCGAAAATCGAGCTTTCGACGCGATCTCCTGGCGCGATGCCAAATTTGCGCGCGGTGCCGGCGATAACCTCGAGCACCGCGCGGATCGGAGCGCCGGAGGGAATGAGCCGATCGGAGAGCGGCTCGGTATTTTCAGCAATCCGCACAATGCGGCCGTCACCGGTAATGAAGATCATGTCGAGGGAGATGTAAGTGTTGTGCATCCAGAAGGAGACCGGCTGATCCTTCTCGAAGTCGAAAAGCATGCCGTGACCCTCGGGCAGTTCCTTGCGGAACATCAACCCGCGGGATCGCTCCGCCTCGGTGGCCGCAAGTTCGAAGCTAAACGCGTGCACGCCACTCTTGCTGACAATTTCGAGCGTTGAATCGCCCGCGGCGTGCAGCGGCACACCGGCGAACAAGACCAAGCCAGCAGCAATGAACAGACCGCCGACGTAACGGCCAATGGCGCGAATTACACCGGCAAAGCGAATCTGACGTCCGGCCAATGAGGCGAGGTCTAGCGCGACACCAGCTAGTGGGAGGCCGGACCAAGTGGGCCGGCTTCGGGGCGTACTTCGGCGGCCATCAAGCCCTTGGGACCCGGGCCAAAGCGAACCAAGACGAACTGGCCCGGCCGCAATTCGGCGATGCCGAAGCGGCGTAGCGTTTCCATGTGCACGAAGATGTCGGCCGTCCCCTCCCCCCGCGTGAGGAAGCCGAACCCGCGAAGCCGATTGAACCATTTCACCTGTGCTCGTTCGAGGCCGCTGGTGGGGGTTACCGTAACATGGGTTCGTGGCGGCGGCATCTGCGCCGGATGGATCGCCGTCGATTCGTCCATGGAAATCATGCGGAACGCTTGCAAGCCCTTTGGACGAGCAAGCACCTCGCACACGATGCGCGCGCCTTCATAAGCGGTCTGATAGCCGTCACGACGCAGGCACGTCACGTGCAGCAGAACGTCGGCCATGCCGTTGTCGGGAACAATGAAGCCATAGCCCTTGGCGACATCAAACCATTTGATGACGCCGGACACTTCAATGACTTGAGCCGCCGCGTCGTCGTGAAGTTCGACGTCCGGCCCAAGCCCAGTCGTGGTGGATTTTGTTTCGATTCCGTCCGACGACATGACGCCGTGACCGCCGCCGCTGCTGTGCTGGCGCCCCGCGCGGGCGCTTCACGAATCAATCAATTGATTTGAACATAACACCGGCCATCCGGCGGAAAAGGACAAAAATGCAACACTGGGCCAAAAGCGTCACAGCCTGTGAACATCGGTGGATGACGTGCATTCGGCGAATTGCTCGAGCACAGCACCGATGTCGTGACGCACAACGAGGTCGGCAATGTCGTCGAAGTCGGTTGGATCGCGGTTGATGATGATCAGCCGCGCGCCGTTGCGTTTGGCCATCAACGGGAAACCGGCTGCTGGCCAGACCACGAGCGAAGAGCCAATTGCCAGAAATAGGTCACACGACAGAGTCAACTCCTCGGCGCGCTGCATCGGCAAGGTCGGCATCGCCTGCCCGAAAGAAACGGTCGCGGTCTTGACGTGGCCGCCGCAAGCGGGGCAATCGGGGGCGCAGCCATTGCCGCGCTCCATGTGCGCGCGCACCCACGAAACCTCGTAGCGCTGTTCACAATCGAGGCACAACGCGTAAGTGGTGTTGCCGTGCAATTCGACGACATGTTCGGGTGCGATGCCAGAGGCTTGATGCAGATTGTCGATGTTCTGCGTCACCACGGCGGGCACTTTTCCGGCTCGATAGAGGCTTGCCAGCGCCCGATGCCCGCGTCCCGGCTGAGCCAGCCCAAACTCGTCTTGCATCGCGAAACGCCGCCGCCAGGATTCGTTCCGCGCCTCCTGACTTGCCAGAAACTCGTCGAACGGAATTGGCCGGTTCTTCGTCCAGATGCCGCCCGGCGAGCGGAAATCGGGAATGCCGCATTCGGTGGAAATGCCGGCCCCCGTGAATGGCAAGACGACGGAAGCCTCCGCGATTGCATCCGCGAGCCTTTCGACCGCGCCGCCGAAATCCGCAACGTTCATCGTTTCGATCCGCTCTTTCTACCTATTTCGCGCCGTCCTACATAAGCGGGGCCGGATTGGATAAGGCCGGAACACAGGTTCACCAATTAGCCAAGGTGCCATTATGCGCTATCTGCACACAATGCTGCGCGTGCGAAATCTGGACGCGGCGCTCGACTTTTACTGCGACAAGCTCGGGCTCACGGAAGTGCGCCGCCACGTCGACGACAAAAACAAATTCACGCTCGTGTTCCTGGCTGCACCGGCCGACGGCGAGTTGATCGCCAAGGGCCCGCAAAACCGCCAGGCGCCGCTGGTCGAGCTGACGTATAACTGGGAGGGCGGCGAGGATTACGGCGAGGCGCGCTATTTCGGCCACCTCGCCTACGAAGTCGACGATATTTACGCGACTTGCGAGCGGCTGATGAAAGCCGGCGTCACCATTAACCGGCCGCCGCGCGACGGCATGATGGCCTTCGTGCGCTCGCCGGACAAGCAATCCATCGAGTTATTGCAGAAGGGCGCGGCTTTGCCGGCAAAGGAGCCCTGGAAATCCATGCCCAATACCGGGCATTGGTAACGCGCGATTTCTTGCCGCCCGCGGCAAAGCTCTTTATATCTCCGCGCCTTGTGGCGCGCCTCATGCGCGCCTGGCTTTGCGCCCTTCGTCTAGCGGTCCAGGACGCCGCCCTTTCACGGCGGAAACACGGGTTCGATTCCCGTAGGGCGCGCCACATGCCCTAGAGTGGCGTTGGTCTTTATTGTGTGCTGGAGAGCGTGACATGAAAGCGTTGCCGATTATCGCGGCTCTGACGGCGATCGGCGTGACTTCGGCCTCCGCTGAGGAAGTTCTTCTTCTGGCCGGCCAGTATCAATGCGTGCAAAATTGCCGAGGTTCGGGACCGGCGTATATCGCGCAGAGCGCGCGAGAACTCCGTCTCGTCAACGAGGCCGGCCAGCCGTCGCGGGGCTGGATCGATGAGCCGGGCCACCTCTGGGCGAAGTTTTGGAACGAAGGCGCTGTCTATTCTGCCGATGGGTTCATCATATTTGATGACGGCACGGCCTGGCAGCGGATCGTGCCGGAGCCGCCACTGCCGCTTCCTCCCGCGCCTCTTCCTTATATTCGCGGCCGCGGCTAACCGGGCGCGCGGCGCCTCGCCGGACGCTCCGAAGGAACCAGCTTCCAACGTCAGTTGCCAAGGCCGGCTACCTTGCGCTTGAATAGTCTTTTCTCGCGGCAATGGAGGGAGTGATGTTGCAGAGGCGTGAATTGATGCTCGGTCTCGCCGGCCTGGCGCTGGCACAAACGACCTTCGGCAGACTCGGCGCAGCGCTCGCCGCCGATCAGATCAAACCGGGACCGTCGAGCGCGCTGATCGTGGTCGACGTGCAGAATTGTTTCTTGCCCGGCGGCAGCCTCGCCGTCAAAGACGGCGACCAGGTCATCCCGGTGATCAACCGCATCGCCAAAAACTTCGAGAATGTGGTGATGACCCAGGATTGGCACACTGCGCACCACGTTTCCTTCGCCTCCACTCATGACGGCAAAAAGCCGTTCGAGATGATCAAGCTCGCTTACGGCAACCAGGTACTATGGCCGGATCACTGCGTGCAGGGCACCGAAGGCGCCTCTATCGCCAAGGACATCAATATTCCGCAGGCCGCGCTGGTCATCCGCAAAGGCTTCCACAACGACGTCGACAGCTACTCGGCGTTCCTCGAAGCCGACAAGGAAACGAAAACCGGCCTCGCGAGCTATTTGAAAGAGCGCCGCATCGACACGATCTTTGTGACCGGGCTAGCGACGGATTTCTGCGTGGCCTGGACGGCGATCGATGGTCGCCACGCCGGACTCAACGTCTATGTGGTCGACGACGCTTGCCGCGGCATCGACATCAACGGTTCGGTGGCCGCGGCGTGGAAGGACATGACCGACGCCGGCGTGAAGAAGATCCAGTCAAGCGACATCGCTTAACTCGGGATCGTTATTGCGAGGAGCGTAAGCGACGAAGCAATCCGGACCGTGCTAGCGCACCACACCTGGATTGCTTCGCTACCGCTCGCAATGATAAGGCGCGGCGCTAGCGGTTTTTATCGCGGAAGCGGTCCATCAACGGCTTGTCCTGGCCGCCGTCGATCTCGATCATTGTGCCGTTCACCATTTGCATCAGCGGCGAGGCCAGCATCACCACCAAATTAGCCACCTCGTCGACTTCGGCAATGCGGCCGAGCGGGATCGAGGCCGGCGCCAGCGTATCGGCCTCCTCGTAAGAAATTTTCATATCGCGCGACATCGCTTTCACGAGCCCCGCCCAGCGCTCGGTGCGAACCGGGCCCGGATTGACAGCCACAAAGCTGATGCCGCTCTTGCCGTACTGGCCGGCAAGCGAAACCGTTAGGTTCTGCCCGGCGGCATTGGCCGCGCCCGGGCAAATTTCCCAATAGGACGGTTTGACGCCGTCATTGCCGATCAGATTGACGACGCGCCCGCCGCCTTGCTTGACCATGATCGGCAGTACGTAGCGCAGGCAGCGCACGTAACCCATAAACTTGAGCTGCAATCCCTTTTCCCAGTCGTCCTCGGTCAAATGCTCGATGACGCCGCCGGCCGCCGAGCCCGCGTTGTTGACCAGGATATCCACCCGGCCGAGTTCCGCATGGGCTTTTTCGACGAAAGCTTTGGCGTCGGCGTCCTTGCGAAGATCGGCGGCGATGGGGACGATCTTGCGGTTGGTCGCCCGCGCGACGTCCTTCGCGGTGGCCTCCAGCACATCCTTACGCCGCGCGCAGATGGCGACATCGACGCCTTCCTTCGCCAGCGCGATGGCAATGCCCTTGCCGATACCCTCGCTGCCGCCAGTGACCAACGCCGTCTTGCCCTGAAGCATCAGATCCATGCTCTAAGCCTCCCTGCTCGTCCGCCTTAAGGTGGATTCCTCGATTAAGCGCTTGAGCCGCTGCGGCGTAATTGGAAGCTCGGTCACTGCATTCGGCAAGCCCAACGCATCGTCAATCGCCGCCGCCAGTGCCGCGCCTACCGCGTTTGCTCCGCCCTCGCCTGCGCCTTTTAAACCCATTGGATTGAGTGGACTGGGCGCATCCTCGCATATGAGTACGTCGATTTGCGGTATTTCGCGCGCCGTCGGCATGAGATAATCGGCAAGCGTCACCGACAGCGGCTCGCCGCGCTCGTCGTACAAAAACTCTTCGAGCAGCGTGCCGCCAATACCTTGCGCGCAGCCGCCGGCGATTTGCCCTTCAATCAGCATCGGATTGACCGCCTTGCCGACATCATAGGCGACAAGGTAGCGCTCGATGGTCACGCCGCCGGTCGCGCGATCGATCCGGGTCACCGCGACGTGCACGCCGTAAGGATAATTCATGTGGCGGCTTTCGAAACAGCCTCCGGCTTTAAGCCCGCTCTCGCCTGGTGAGCGCCCATTTGCCGTCGGCCCGAGCGTTTGCGCCAGAGCGCCGAGGCTGATGGATGGGCCCGCCGCAGCATCGGTACGCACGACTTCGCCATCGACGACATCGAGCGCGCCTACCGGCGTCTGAAGAAGCTCCGCCGCAGCCGCCAGCGCCTTCGCGCGCACCGCAGTAGCCGCCAATCGCGTCGCCTCTCCGGTCATCACCGTCACGCGTGAGGCGAATGCGCCCATCCCGCGTTCGATCCGGTCGGTTTGTCCGTGCACGACATGCACGTCGCGATAATCCACGCCGAGCGTATCGGCGCAGATTTGCGCCAACGCCGTCTCCATGCCCTGCCCGACCGAAGCGGAGCCACTGATCAGTTCGACCGCGCCGTCGCCGCCGACTTCGATTTTGACCTCGTCGAATGGCCCCAAACCGCTTTTTTCCACGAACAAAGCGACGCCGGCGCCGACCAGTTCGCCCTTTTTGCGGCGGTTCACGATCTCGCGGCGAAGCGCAGGCCATTCGACGGCGGCCAGCGCCTTGCCGAGCAGCCCTGCGTAATCGCCTGAATCGAGGATGATTTCCGTCCCCAGCGTGTCGAGCGCCCGCGCATACGGCATCTGCTCTTTGCTGATCAAATTGCGCCGCCGCACCTCGATCCGATCCAAATCGAGCTTTTCCGCAACGGCATCCATCAGCCGTTCGCGCACAAAAGTGCTTTCGAAGCGGCCGGGCGCGCGGTAGGTCCCGCACGGCGTCTTGTTGGTCAACCTGATACGCGCCGAGGCGCGATAGGCTGGAACGCGGTATGGCCCCGGCAGCATCGCGACGGCGAGATCGGGCACGGTCGCCGCGTGCGTGCGTACATAGCCGCCTTGATCGTAGAAAATTTCGTCTTCGAGGGCGAGGATGACGCCCTCACGATCCACCGCCGCGCGGACGTGATGCTGTTGCTGGCGTGAGTGATTGGCGGCAATGAGATGCTCGCGGCGATCTTCGATCCATTTAACCGGGCGCTCGAAGCGCAACGCCGCCGCGCACACCAATAGGTCTTCCGGATAAAGTTCCCCGCGGATGCCGAAGCCACCGCCGACATGACCCTCGTACAGCTGAACGGAAGCGGGCCTGCGTCCCAGCATCCGGGCGATCTGGTCCCTGTTCCAATGCGGCACCTTGGCGGCGCCGTGCAGTTCGAGCACGTCGCGCGCTGCGTCGTAGCGGGCAATCGCGCCGCGCGTTTCCAGCGGCACGCCGGAATGCCGGCCGATCGAAAGCGTAGCGGCGACAATCGTGTGAGCGGACGCAAACGCCGCGTCGGCGTCACCGTAACCTTTACGCAGGATCGCCGGCTCGGTGGAAAGCCCAGGCTCGAACTCTCCAGGGTCGTCGCACGCACCGAGAATTGCCGGCAGTTCCTCAATCTCGACCGCCACAAGCTCGGCGGCGTCCTCCGCTAAATAAGGGTCTTCGGCAAAGACCGCCGCGACGGGTTCCCCGACGTAACGCACCCGATCGGTGGAAAACAGCCGTTGCCGGTACGGCTCGAGGCCCGCGACGCGGCTCAAGCGAAAATCAATGGGCGGAATGTCGGCGACATCCGCTGCCGCCCACACCGCGTACACGCCGCTTGTCGCGAGCGCTGCGCGGGCATCGATCGACCGCAATCTGCCGTGCGCGAAGCTCGATCGAACGACGCGCATATGCAATTGCCCAGGGAACGAAATGTCAGCGGCAAATCGGCCCCGACCGGTCAACAGTGTCCGGTCCTCAAGGCGCGGCAGCGAGCGGCCGATGTGTTGCGTCTTGGTTTGCGGACGAGCCATCGGTTCAGCGCCGCCGCAATTCGGCCGCCGCCGCGCGAACGGCCTTCACGATATTCTGGTAGCCGGTGCAGCGGCACAAGTTGGACGAGAGCACGTCGATAAGTTCTTCGTCGCCAATTTCGGGATGGCGTTCCAGCACTCCCGTCACCAGCATTAAAAATCCCGGTGTGCAAAAGCCGCATTGCAGTCCGTGATGCTCCATGAAAGCGCGCTGCAGCGGATTAAGTTCGTCGCCGTCGGCCAGGCTTTCGACCGTGCGAATGGCTTTACCCTGCGCCTGCACGGCAAACATCAGACAGGAGCGGACCGGTGCGCCGTCAACAAGCACGGTGCAGGCGCCACAGACTCCGTGTTCGCAGCCGATGTGTGTGCCGGTCTGGCCGCAATCCTCGCGGATGGCATCGACCAGCGTGCGCCGCGGTTCGACGCTGATGGCGTAGGCGCGCTCGTTAACAGTGAGGGTGATGCTGGTCCGCTCGGTCATTGCCGGCACTCCCCAGCATCGCGCAGCGCCGCGCGAATTCGTTGCGGCGTTGCCGGAATTTCGTTGAGCGCGACACCGAACGGCGCGAGCGCGTTGTTGACGGCGTTTAGAATAGCGGCCGGCGCACCGATCGAGCCGCCTTCGCCGAGGCCCTTCGAGCCGGTAACCGTTTCCGGACTTAATGTCTCGAGATGCAGAATTTCGATCGGGGGTATCTCGCGGCAAGTAGGCGGCAAAAAATCGGCGAGATTGGCGGTGAGGATATTGCCGATCTCGTCGTAAATGATTTCCTCAAGCAGCGCATTGCCGATGCCCTGGGCGACACCGCCGGTGATCTGACCGTCAACAATCATCGGATTGACGAGCCGGCCGGCATCCTCGGCGACAATGAATCGCTCGATGCGCACCTGCCCGGTTTCCGGATCGACTTCGACAATCGCGCAATGACAGGCATTCGAAAAAGTGCCGGCGGGGTCGTAGGTCGCCGTTTCGGAAATACCCGGATCGATATCGCCTTTGAAGAGGTGAGACTGGTGGTACGCGGCACGGGCCAGACTTTCGATGGCAAGAATGCGATCGGTTCCGACGATCCGGACAACACCGTCTTCGATCACAATGTCCTCGGGTGCGGCTTCAAGAAGCCGGCCGGCAATGCGCAACAGTTTCGCGCGCACCTTGCGAGCCGCGAGAAGGCTTGCGCCGCCGGCGATGACCAGCGAGCGGCTGGCGAACGTCCCCCAGCCATAGGGCGTGCGGTCGGTGTCGCCGTGAATAACCTTGATCCGTTCCGGTGCGACGCCGATCTCGTCGGCGACAATCTGGGCAAGTGTGGTGCGCAGCCCCTGACCGTGCGGACTGGCGCCGATGCGAAGTTCGACGAAACCCGAAGGGTCCATCGATAATTCGACGGTTTCCCATCCGGGCGTCACCCCCATACCGCGCGCTGCGAACGCCGGGGTGCCGTAGCCGGTGCGTTCCGAGAAGGTCGCAAGGCCCAACCCCAGGTAACGGCCCTGCCCTAGCGCCTCCTCCTGGCGCCGGCGGAATGCCGGCAGATCGGCGGCGCCGACCGCCATCTCCAGCGTCTGCCGGTAGGTTCCTTCGTCGAACTTCAGACCGGTCGCCGAAGTGTAAGGAAATTTTTCGATCAGGTTGCGGAGGCGAAGTTCGGCGGGTTCGATGGCGAATTGTACTGCCGCCGCATCCATCAGCCGCTCCAGCGCCAAGGTGATTGCCGGACGCGACACACCGCGATACGGCGCCATCGGGCACGTGTTGGTGAGCACGCCCCGCGCGAGGCAGGAATAGGCGCGCACATCGTAAGGACCGGGCAATTCCGCCATCGCCATCAGCGGTTCGACCGCGCAGGTGGTCGGATAGCACGAATAGGCGCCGACATTGGCGGTTACCTCGGCAAGAAGCGCGACGAGCTTTCCATGCCCGTCAAAACTGCCCTGCAGGCGGAGATACTGATCGCGGCCGTGGAACGCGGCGATCAGATTTTCGCGGCGATCTTCCGTCCAGGAGACCGAGCTTTGCAGTTTGCGCGCGAGCCAGACCAAGACGACATATTCCGCCACGAGCGACATTTTCTGCCCGAACCCGCCACCGACATCCGGAGCAATGACGCGCAGGTCGCTTTCCGCCATTCCAAGCAGATCGGAGATGGCGGTGCGCATCAAATGCGGCATCTGCGTCGCGCAGGTGAGCGTGATCCGGCCGGACGCGGCGTCATAGGCCGCAAGTCCGGCACGGCCTTCGAGCGGGGTTGCATTCTGGCGCCGCGAACGGACTTCAACGGCGACCTGCCGCTCAGCGGCTTCTTGCACGGCGGCGAAACCGGGCGTCTCGAATTTTGCCTCAACGGCGATGTTGCGCGGAGCTATTTCGTGGATTGGGCGCGCATCAGGCGCAAGCGCCGCGCGCGCGTCCGCGACCACGGGAATTTCGGCGATGTCTACGGCGACGAGCTCGGCAATATCCTCGGCTTCCGCTTCGCTCGCAGCAACGACTGCCGCTATCGGTTCGCCGACGAACCGCACCACGCCGTTCGCCAAAATGGGCTGTTCGACCTGCACGTACCCGAATTTATGCAAGGCGGGCGCGATCGGTTTCACGCCGTTGAGGTCACTCGCGGTGATGACGCTCGCGCCGTCTGGCACGGTGATCTTTGCAATGCGCCCGGCGGCCACCGCGCTGCGCACGAAACGCACGCGATGCGCTGCTTTGAAATCGGCGGTGAAACGGCCGCGGCCCCGGAGCAGCGCCGGGTCTTCCAGACGCCGGATCGAACGGCCGACCCAGGTCATTCCCGAACCTTTGGTCGGCGCGCTCATGCGAGCGTCCGTTCAAGCGCGCGTTGAGTGACCGCGCGAACCAGATCCAGCCGGAACGCTGCATCGGCCTGCGCGTCTTCGATTGGCTCGATCGCTTCTGCGGCGGCCTCGGCCGCGGCGCGAAAGACTTCATCGCCGGGCTTGCTGCCCGCGAGCACGGCTTCGGCTTGCGCAATCCGCCGCGGGTGTCCTTCGGCGCCGCCAATTCCGACGCGAGGCTCGGCGATGACTCCGCCGTCGATCCGATACGCCGTCAGCGCCATCGCGAGCGCATAATCGCCAGCCCGCCGGCTAAACTCATAGAAACCGAACCGCGCATCGGCCGCGAGCAAGGGTATGCGCGCTTCGAGCAACAATTCGTCCTCGGCAAGCGTGGTGCCCATCATGCCGGTGAAGAAATCGGCCGCGGCAATGGTCCGGCGGCCACGCTTACTCACCGCGACGAGATCGGCGTTCAACGTCACCGCGGTCAAACACCATTCCGACGCCGGATCGGCGTTGGCGAGACTGCCACAGAAAGTGCCGCGAATTCGTATCGGGTAATGCGCGATATTCGAAGCGACCGCCGAAAGCAACGTGGCCGTCGGACCCGGCGCCACCGGGCGATGAAACGCGGCGTGACGCACGCACGCGGAAATCTGCAGCGCATCTTCGGCGATCGCGAGCCGTTCGAGACCTTCGACGCCATTGATATCGATCAGATGCGCCGGGCGGGCCATGCGAAACGCCATCATCGGAACGAGGCTCTGCCCACCGGCAAGAATCCGGCCGTCGAGTGGCGCGAACTCGGCGAGTTGATCCACGACCTCTTCGACGGTCCGTGGAGCGTGATAAGCGAACGTCGCGGGCTTCACCGGACCATATGTCCTGTCGAGTTCAAGCGCATTTCCCCAGCATGCTTGGAACGATGGTCCCCCGAAGTCAACGCGCGGCCCGGCCGCCGAAGAAGCCCTTCAGATAGTGTCCGTTAACGTGCTGGAGCATGGCGTACGGCGTCCGCCAACATCGCAGCGGATCAATTCCTTCGTGTAGGAAGCAGAGATTGCAGGACACACAATCGACCGGGCCGCGGCGGCCTTGGGCGATTTTGTTGACCAGATCTGGCTCGCGGACGAACGGGCGCGCCAACGCCAGGAAATCGGCGTCGCCCGAGGAAATGACGTCGTCCATGAGTTCCGTGGAACGGATGCCCCCGACCAGGATCAACGGAATATCGACCGCAGCCTTGGCTGCCCGAGCGAACGGCCGGTAATAGGCTTCGGGTACTGGTCGCGAGAAACTGCGATGGAGCATGCCGTCGGCAATCGCCCGCAGGCGGCTCACTCCGGCATAAGGCCGGATGTTCTCGCGATAGGACGTCATCACGCCGTAGGTGACTTCGAGCGCGGCAACACCTTCGACCGCAAGTTGCCTCGCGATGGAAAGACCGTCGCTCATTGTCAGGCCGTCCGCGACCGCGTCTGCGAGCCCAAGCCGGGCTGTGATTGGAAAATCGGCGCCGGTCGCCCGCCGCACCGCGCGATAGACTTCGAGAATGAAGCGGGCGCGCCGTTCCGCGTCACCGCCCCAGCGATCGTCACGGCGATTAGCGAACGGTGAATTGAATTGCGACAGCAGATACCCGTTGCCGGAGTGAAGATGCACGCCGTCGAAGCCGGCGCGTTGCGCGCGTGCAGCAGCGGCGGCGAAGCTTGCAATGACATCCCCGATATCGCTCTCGGTCATTTCGACCGGTGGCCGCGCAAAAATCGCGTTTGGCACAATGGAAGGTGCAAGCGGCACGATTTCGGGAATGAGCGACTGGCTGCCAGCATGGCTTAGTTCCGCAAAGATGCGGCTGCCATGCCGGTGCACGGCATCGGTCACGCGCGCAAGCGGTGCGACGTGCTCGTCACGATCGACACCGAGCTGCCGGGGTTCGTATTGCCCGCGCGGCTCCACATAAATGTGTCCGGTAAGAATGAGGCCGGCGCCACCGCGCGCGAGATCCGAATAGAGCCGCACGAGTTCGTCGGTCGCCTCACCGCTCGCTGTTGCCATGGTTTCGGAAGTTGCCGCGCGAATGATGCGGTTCTTAAGGGCAAGCCCGCCGATGTTGCCGGGGCGCATGAATGCGTGCGGCGGCGGCGGCATTTCTGGCGCGTTACTCAGGTTCGCTCTTCTCTTACGTAGGGTTGGCCCAACGCCGCCGGTTCGTCGGAACCGATCCGCCCGCGTACCTCCTGCCAGACCATCACCGCTAGCGTCGCGAGATAAGGCGTCATCAACATGAAATATTGCGGCACGCGGATACCCGCCGCCGCCACTTGCGGAATAAGCGCTTCGATGCCGCCAAAAAGGAGCGCGCCGGCAAGTGCGCGCCACGGATGCCAACGCGCAAAGATCACGAGAGCCACCGCGATCCAGCCGCGCCCACTTGTCATCCCGGCGATCCAGATTTTTGCGCTGCCCACCGAAAGGTATCCGCCGGCCAAACCGACCAAAGCCGAACCGCCGATCACTGCAGCAAAGCGATACAGATAAATGTTAAGACCGGCGGCGTCGGCCGCCTCGGGATTCTCGCCGATGGCGCGCAAGCGCAAACCCGCATTGGTGCGGTTGAGAAAATAAGTAACCGCGATGAAAATTGGGATAGTCAAATAGACGATGAGGTCTTGGGTAAACAATACTCGGCCCACGACCGGCAATTCCGATAGCGGATAGAGCGGCAAAACGTGCAAGCCCGATACGGTACGATTGGACCAGTTGGCGACCGTCCCGATGAGATTGGTGAGGCCTTGGCAAAAAAACACCAGCGACAGGCCGGCGATCACCTGATTGACCCGCAACAGCACGACCAATACGGCAAAGAGAATTGAAACGAAAGCACCGGCGATCATCGCAGCGACGAGCGCGAGCAGCGGATGACCGCCAAACGACAGATAAGCGGCGACCCCGGCGAGCGCGCCGACGAGCATCAATCCTTCGGCGCCGAGCGAAAGCACGCCCGAGCGCTCGCTTATAATCAGCCCCAGCGATGCCAGCGCATAAGGGACCGCGAGCGACGGCAGATTGGCCAGCCAGCTTATGACGATGTCCTGCACGGCCGCGCCCTCAGCGTTGCAGACGGATACGATGACGGATGAAGAATTCAGAAGCCGCCACGCACATCACGATGATCGCCTGGATCATTTGGACCATCGAAAACGGTATCTGATAGAAGATCTGAAAGCTCTGGCCGGTGACGAACAGCATGGCAATGAGGGCTGCGACAATGGCGGCGGCGATCGCGTTGTTGCGCGCGAGGAAGGCGATTAGGACTCCGGAAAAGCCATAACCCTCAAAGAAGCCTTGGGTGAGCCGGCCGGCAATGCCCGAGGGAACGACGAAGCCGCCCAGCCCAGCGAGCGCGCCGGACATTAGCACCGCTGTCCAAACCACCGGGATGATCGGCACGCCGACGAGGCGTCCCATTGCCGGATTGGCATAGATGAATTTCAGATAAAACCCGAAGCGGCTGAATTCGGCGAACCACCAAACCATTACTACTAGGACAAGGGCGAGCGGCAGCGCCGCGTTGATGCCGTGGCCGATATCCGGCAAACGCTCGGCGTTCGCGTAAAGCGACGAGTGCGGAAACCCGTCCTTTGAGTCTTTCCAAGACCCGTAAAGAAGGTCGTAGAGGCAATAGGTGGCGACGTAATTAAGAAGCAGTGTCGAAATGATTTCGTTGACGGCAAACTTTAGCCGCAGCAACGCCGGTATCGCGACCCAGGCCATGCCGGCCAGCATGGCAAACAGCGCCATGAGCGGTAATCGCAACGCTTCCGGGCCGACGTGGTAGATCGAGACCGCAGTCGCCGCGATGCCGCCCCACACCATCTGGCCCTCGAGGCCGAGATTCCAAAAGCGGGCGCGAAAGCCGATCGAGGCAGCGATGCCAACGAGGATGAGCGGCGCCGCCTGAACGAGTACCGCATGCAGGCTTTGTGCGTCGAAGACATTGCTGGCGAATTCATTGACGAGCTGGCTGGGCGGCACGCCGCACGCGACCAAAATAACCGCGGAAATGAACATTCCGATCAGGATCGAGCAAGCAACCGCCACTGCCTGCTTCCAGGCCGGCATATCAAGCCGCACTTCCAAAATCATACGGCCAAACGGCCACCAGCTGCCGACTGGAGAGCCCGCGCGCGATAGCGAAAGCGGCGGCAAGGCGGCATGCTGATCAGACATGATCCACCATGGCGCGCCCAACGGCGTTGCGATCGGCGGGAGCGTCGAATTCGGCAACGATACGGCCGCGCGTCATCACACCGATGCGGTCGGCAATGCCGAGCACCTCGTCGAGGTCCTCGCTAATGAGCACGACCGCTGCGCCGGCGTCGCGGGCTGCCACAAGGCGCGCGTGCACGGCGGCGCAGGCCCGCACATCGAGCCCGCGGGTCGGGCTGTGGGCGACAATGATCGAAGGCGCGCGGCTGAGTTCGCGCGAAAGGATAAGCTTCTGGGCGTTGCCTCCGGACAATGTTCCGGCTCGCTGCGACAAGCTGCGCACGCCCTGCACTTCGAATTCGTTGACCGCGGCTTGCGTCGCCCGCCGCATGCCGGTGCGATCAATGAGAGCTATCGATCCGAACCGCCCTTCGTGGATGAAGCCGATCGCGAAATTATCGACAATGGAAAGCCTGGTCGCGAGACCGAACCATTGGCGGTCGGCAGGCACAGAAGCAACACCGTAATCGCGGCGTTGCCGCGGCGTCGCCCTCGTTATGTCCGCCGCCGTTGGCGACCCCGGCTCTTCAATCGAAATGGCGCCCGCGCTCGGCTGCCGCCCGCCGACCAACGCTTCGGCCAACTCGGTCTGCCCGTTACCGCCGACGCCGGCAATGCCGTAAATCTCGCCCGAGCGGACCGAAAAGGTCGCATCAAGCAGCGGGGTGTGGCCTTCGACGGTGGAGCTTGCCAGCCCCGTGACGTTGAGCCTGACGGCGCCGGCCGACTTGGCAGATCTGCTGGGTGTTACAACATGGGAGCCGACCATCAGCGTGGTGAGCTGTTCGGCCGTTGTTTGCCGCGGATCGACCGTCGCCAGCGTCTTGCCGCCGCGCATGATAGTCACGCGGTGGGCGAACGCCTTCACATCGCGAAGCTTGTGCGTCACCAGAATAACGGCCGCGCCGCCTTCGGCGATGTCGCGCACCATGGCGAGCAGGCGTTGCGCCTCGCCTTCGGTAAGGACCGCCGTCGGTTCGTCAAGAATGAGAATGCGGGCGCCGGCGACCAGCGCCTTGATGATTTCGACGCGCTGCTGTTCGGCGATCGACAGGCGATCGACGCGGCGGGCGGGGTCGAGCGAGAAGCCAAGCGCGTTGGCTTTCTCTTTGATCTCGCGTTCGATGGTCGCTTTGCCGCTGCGGAAATTGCCGCGCGGATTAGCCAACAGGACGTTCTCGGCGACGGTGAAGCGTTTCACCAGCTTGTAATTCTGGTGAATCATCCCGATGCCGTGCTGCATGGAGTCGCGCGGTCCGGCAAACCGGCACGGCACACCGGCGACCGCGATCGACCCGGCATCGGGCGAATAAAGCCCCGCAGCAACGTTCATCAGCGACGATTTCCCGGCGCCGTTTTCGCCCAGAAGGGCGTGGACCTCGCCGTATTCGACACTCAAATGCGCGGCGTCGAGCGCCAGGAAATCGCCGAAGGATTTCGTGATGCTGCCGAGCTTAAGCCCCGTCGCCATGATCAGCAGCACATCCGCAAGCTCCGGGCGGCGCCGATGCGCCGCCCGGTATTGCCGTTACTGAGTAATGACACCTTTCACGTACCAATCCATCTTCCACAGGCCGCCGTCATCCAGCACTTTGCCGGCGGCAACGCGTTCCTTGCCGTCGCGGTCGGAGAGCGGGCCGCCGAAAACTTGCTTGGTGCCTTTGATAATCTCCTCGCGAACCGCCATCACCTTGTCGACCACGTCCTTCGGAACGACGCTGTTGCAACAAGCGATATCTGTGCCGCCGGCGGCGATCCCCGGGAACGAGCCGTACGGGTCGGGCGTCCAGTTGCCGGCTTCGATTTTCTTGAGCTCGGGAACGAAGTAGCGGTCCCAGACCCACTTCGAGGAGCATAGCGTCGCCTTCGGCGCAAACTCGCTCAAATCGCGATTGTGTCCGGTGCCATAGACACCGCGCTCCTGCGCGACAATCTGCGTCGTCGGTGTATCGATTTGCTGGCCGAGCACGTCCGCGCCTTGGTCGATGACAGCCGTGTCGGCGGCGCGTTCCTTGACCGGATCGTCCCAAGCGCCGGTAAAGACGGCATGGACGTCGGCCTTCGGATTTACCGCCTGCGCGCCGAGCGCGAAAGCGTTGACGGTCCAGTTCACGAGGCCAATCGGATGCGCAGTGACGAAGCCGAGATGTCCGGATTTGGACATCGCACCGGCGACCATCCCGCACAGATACTGACTCTCATAGCTGCGACCGTAGACCGACCCGAGATTGGGGCCGTGCTGCGTGCCCGACACGTCGATGAAGGCGATCTTCGGATTTTGCTCGGCGAGTTCCTTGAAGGCGTCGGAATAGCCGAACGAGCTGCCGAGGATAATGTTGTAGCCGCGTTGGATATAACGCTCCGCGGCCGGTTTGATCTTGGCGGCATCATCGGGGATGCTCTCGACAAACGGAATGGTGGTGTTGAGCTCCTTTTCCATTTTCACGCGCGCTTCATCGATCGCCTGCTGCCAGCCGCCGTCATTTTTGGCGTTGAGATAGATCCAGGCGATTTTCGGCGGGCCCTCAAGCGTAAAAGCACCGGCCGGAGGCCCCGCGAGCGCCAACATGGCGCCGGCGACAACGAACGCTCGTCCCAACATTTCCGCTCTCCCCGTCGCAGCGCTGGTGATCGTCACTGCCCAGCTCCGCGAGCGCTGTGGATACGCGGGCGAGGCGCTTTGCTTCGAAAAGTGTTCTAATAATTGAAGTTACGCAAGCTCCGTTATAGGACGAGCTCTGTGCTTGCGGCCCGGTTACAACCGCCAAGATATCGAGGAGCGCGCGATGGACGTTTTTGTATACGGCGAAAGACGATCCCTACCGGCGGATTTCCACGAGTTCCTGACGGTGTCAGACACCGCGATCGTATCGATCGATCTGCACCAGGGCCATCTCGCCGATACGCCGGATTGCCCCTGCCCCGCGCCGCGGGCGCGCGAAGTGGTCGAAGGAGTAAACCGCTTCCACGCCGCTGCCCGCGCGCTCGGCATTCCGGTCATTCACATCAAAAGCGTGGTGCGCAGCGACGGCAGCGATGACGTCAATGGCATAAAATCAGCCTGGCGGTATGTGTTTCCTCTCTATGTCGGCCCAATCCCCAATTCCGATCAGCACGCCATCGAAGGCAGCCGCTGGACCCAATTCGTCACCGAGGTCGCCGACGAGGACAAGGTGGTGCAAACAAAGAAGCGGCTTTCGGCGTTTTATCCAACCGACCTCGATTTTCTGTTGCGCAATATGGGCGTCAAACGGCTCGTGCTTAACGGGTGCATGACTGACTGCTGCATTCTCAATAGCGCGTTCGATGCTTCCAATCTCGGCTATCGAGTGACAGTGGCGAAAGACCTAGTCCGCGGTACCAACGCAGAGATGGAGGACGCGGCTTTGAAAATGATTTCGCTGCACATCGGGCTCGTTGCCGAGAGCGGCGATCTCGTGGCCGAATGGCAAAAGCAGATCGATGCCGGCAACGCGCCGGTCGCGCGCATGAAGCTTGCGCGTGCTTAAGATTTCTGACCCATCTCCCTTTCGTCAATTCGAGGTGCCGCTTCATGAAAATTGTCGACCTTAGCCACTTAATGAATGTGCATACGCCCGGTTGGGTCGGCTACGCCGGCAACCAAATGTACTATGCGCAAAACTTGCAGACCAAAATGATCGTGGCGCAGCGGATTGACACCGCGCTTCACGTCGGCACCCACATCGACGGCGCCATGCACGGCACCGATGGCATGGGCGACATGGCCTCCTACCCGCTCGATTTTCTGGTCGGGGCCGGTGCGGTCGTCGATATTTCCGCGCACATGGACGACTGGGCGGTCATCACTCCGCAAATGATCGAGTCCGCGCCGGTCGAGGTGAAGGACGGCGACATATTGATCATTCGCACCGGCTGGAACCGCTACTGGGAAGGACAGCCGCAACAGGATTTGGTCCGCTATTTTTGCATGCATCCCGGCGGCAATATTGAGCTCCTGGAGTGGATGCTGAAGAAAAAGATCAAGTGGTTCGGTATCGACTGCGGCTCGGCGGATCATTCGATGAACACGTCCATTCGTCACATGCGCCCGGACATCGCCAAACGCTTCGAGCAAAAAGTCGGCAAAACGTGTGAGGAATTCTTCGGTGAGTTTCACTACACGCACAAGAAATCCGGCCGCCACGTCGTCGACAATATCTTCCCGTTCCACAGCTACGCGTTTTCCGAGGGATTAATCCACGCCGAGAATATCGGCGGCGACGTGGAAAAGGTGCTCAATCAACGCTTCATTATCGGCGCCTTTCCATGGCGTTATGAAGGCTTGGAAGCTTGTCCATGCCGCATTGTGTGTTTCACCGGTTGCGGGGACTCCGTCGAAGCGATCGGCGACGTCGCCAAGGCGATCTTCTCGCGGCGTTAGGCGGCGGCAAGCATACCTGCGGAGCGATGGCTGCTGCACAAAATGCGGCGGGAGTGATAGGGACAAGGGCCGGACGGCACGCTAAGTTTGAACAGGAAAACTCGGAGCAGGACCATGCGCTCTCACGCCATTGCCATCCTCGCCGGTGCGTTGTCATTCGCGGCCGCGCCGCCGGTATCCGCCCAAGAGACAATAAGGATCGGCGAACTCAACAGTTACAAGAGCCAGCCGGCCTTTCTTGAGCCTTACAAGAAGGGCTTGGACATGGCCGCCGACGAGATCAACAAGTCGGGCGGCGTATTGGGCAAGAAGCTCGAAATCGTTTCGCGCGACGACGGCGGCAATCCGGGAGACGCGGTGCGTGTCGCCGAAGAATTGGCGACGGCGGACGGCATAAATATCCTTTGCGGCACCTTCCTTTCTAACATCGGCCTCGCCGTTACCGAGTTCGCCGGCAAGAAAAAGGTCTTCTTCCTGGCCGCCGAACCGCTGACCGACAAGATCACTTGGGCGAACGGTAACCGCTATACGTTCCGGCTGCGGCCTTCGACCTACATGCAGGTAGCTATGCTGCTGCCCGATGCGGTCGCCGCCAAGAAGAAGCGGTGGGCGCTGGTCTATCCGAATTTCGAATACGGACAGTCGGCAGCCGCGGCGTTCAAGGAGATGATGAAGGCGAAGCAGCCAGACGTCGAGTTCGTGACCGAGCAGGCGACGCCGCTCGGCAAAATCGACGCCGGCGCTGTCGCCCAGGCCATCGACGACGCCAAGCCCGACGCCATCTTCAGTGCCTTGTTTGGCGGTGACTTGACGAAATTCGTGCGCGAAGGCGGAACCCGCGGCACGTTCAAGGATCGGGTCGTGGTGGATTTGTTGGGCGGCGAGCCCGAATATCTCGATCCGCTGAAGGACGAGGCACCGGCCGGCTGGATCGTCACCGGTTATCCTTGGGACGCGGTCGACACCTCAACGAACAAGACCTTCGTCGGCGCCTACCAGGGGCGCTATCACGACTACCCGCGGGTCGGCTCGATTGTCGGCTACGTCACCATCAAGTCGCTCGCCGCCGGCATAGCCAAGGCGGGCTCGACCGACACCGAGAAGCTCGTCGAAGCCTTCAGCGGGCTCGCGGTAGATACTCCCTTTGGTCCGATCACCTATCGCGCGAGCGACCACCAGGCCACCATGGGCGCCTTTGTCGGCAAGCTCGCCGTCAAGGATGGCCACGGCACCATGGTGGATTTCAAATATGTCGACGGCGCGAGCGTGCTCCCGTCCGATGCCGAGGTGAAAAAGTTGCGGCCGGCCTCGGCGGACTGAGACGGCGAGCGTCGCCGAAATGCGGTGACGCTTTCCCGCACCTTTGCTAACGTTTCCGCATGAGCTGGGAAGGCCTTGCGTTCCAGGCCCTTGACGGCCTTTCCTCGGCGTCCGGCCTGTTCTTCGTCGCCGCCGGGCTTTCGCTGATCTTCGGCGTCACGCGCATTATCAACATCGCGCACGGCTCGTTCTATATGCTCGGGACCTACATCGCCGTCACGCTGGTGACGGCGATGAGCGGTGCGCTCGGGTTTTGGGGCGGCATTGTGTTGAGCGCAATCAGTGTCGCGGTGCTGGGCGCGGCGATCGAGTTTCTGCTGTTGCGCCGCATTTATTCGTCGCCTGAGTTGTTCCAGCTGCTGGCGACCTTCGCCATCCTTCTGATCATCAACGACGCTGCGCTCTGGCTGTGGGGACCCGAGGACCTGCTCGGCCCGCGCGCTCCCGGTCTCAGCGGCGCCGTCGAAGTCCTCCACCGCCACATGCCGACTTACGATGTCTTTCTCATCGTGGTGGCGCCGGTCGTGCTGTGCATTCTGTACGTCGTGTTTGCGCGCACCCGGTTCGGCCGGCTGGTGCGCGCGGCGACCGAGGACCGCGAGATGCTCGGCGCGCTCGGCGTCAACCAGTCGGTGCTGTTTACCGCCGTTTTCGCGCTCGGCTCGCTGCTGGCCGGGCTGGGCGGCGCGTTGCAGGTCGCCCGTGAACCGGCCGACCTTGGCGTCGATCTTGCGGTGATCACCGACGCCTTCGTGGTGGTCGTCATCGGCGGCATGGGCTCAATCGTCGGCTCTTATGTTGCCGCCGTGCTCGTCGCTGAGGTGAAGGCGCTGTGCATCGGCCTCGGCCTTGTCAGTTTCGCCGGCTTTTCCGTGAATTTTTCCAAGCTGACCTTGGTGGCCGAGTTCTTGGTCATGGCGGTGGTGCTGATCGTCCGGCCGCAAGGTTTGCTGGGCCGGCCGCAGGAACCCACCCGCACTCCCGGAGCCGTTGAGGCGCCAATCCGGCGGGCCTCGGTGCCGTCCGCGATCGTCGCGGCCGCGATCGTCGCGATGCTTATCTTGGTACCGCTGAGCGGACGCGCCCCACCCTATGCGCTCGTGCTCGGAATCGACGTGGTCATCGCCGCTTTATTCGCGACCAGCTTGCATTTCATCATGGGCCCGGGCGGCATGCATTCCTTTGGCCATGCCGCCTATTTCGGATTAGGCGCCTATGGCGCGGCACTGTTGGTGAAATGGCTTTCCGTGTCGATGGGCGTGGCGCTCGTCGCCGCGCCTTTCGCGGCGCTGCTCGGCGCGCTGTTGTTCGGCTGGTTCTCGGTGCGACTCTCCGGTGTCTATCTCGCCATGCTGACTTTGGCTTTCGCCCAGATCGTATGGTCGATCGCGTTCCAATGGCAGGATCTTACGGGCGGATCGAACGGCGTGCTCGGCATCTGGCCGAGTGCTCCGTTCGATCGGCTTCCGACATTTTTCCTGCTTGCGCTCACGCTGGTCGTCGCCGGCATTTTGCTGCTGCGCCGCGTCCTGTTCGCGCCGTTCGGCTACGCCATGCGTGCGGGCCGCGACTCGCCGTTGCGCGCCGAAGCCATCGGCATCAACGTGAAGCGCGTGCACTGGCTTGCATTTGCGCTCTCGGGCCTCGTCTGCGGGCTGGCTGGCGGCATTTTCGCCTTCGCTAAAGGCTCGATCTCGCCGGAGACCATCAGCATCGGTCGCTCGATTGATGGGCTCGTCATGGTGCTGCTCGGCGGCATCCAGGTCTTGTCCGGCCCGATTGTCGGCGCCACCGTTTTTACGGTGCTGCAGGATTTTGTCATGCAGCAAACCGAGTATTGGCACGCACTGCTTGGTGTCATCATTCTGGTGCTGGTGCTCGCGTTTCCCGCCGGCCTCGCGGGTTCGTTTCTGCGCTTCGCCGCACGCAGGCGGTCATCATGAACGAACTCGTGGTATCGTCGCTGTTCAAGAGCTTCGGCGCCGTGCGCGCGGTCGACGACGTGAGCTTTTCGGTTGCCGCCAGCGAATTCCTGGCGCTGATCGGCCCGAACGGCGCCGGCAAATCCACCTGCTTCAACACCATCAACGGGCAACTCAAACCCGATGCCGGCGCTATCCGCTTCGCCGGCCGCGATATCGCCGGATTGCCGCCGCGCGAAATCTGCCGCAGTGGGGTCGCTCGCACGTTTCAGGTTGCGGCCACTTTCGGCTCAATGACCGTCGCGGAAAACGTTCAGATGGCGCTGATCGCCCATGCCGGCGAGACCTACGGGCTGTGGCGCAGGGCAAGCTCTTACCATCGCGCGCGCGCGGTCGAGCTTTTGGAGCAGGTCGGCATGGCGGCGGCCGCGGATCGCGCATGCCGTGAACTTGCCTACGGCGACGTCAAGCGCGTCGAGTTCGCCATCGCGCTTGCCAGCGATCCGCGCTTGTTGCTGATGGACGAGCCGACTGCTGGGATGGCGCCGCGCGAACGCAATGAACTGATCGCTCTGGTCAAATCTATCGTCGTCGAGCGTGGCGTTTCGGTGCTCTTCACCGAGCATTCGATGGACGTGGTGTTCGCCTTTGCCGACCGCATCCTGGTGATGGCGCGCGGGCGCCTGATTGCCGCCGGCGACGCCAAGACCATCCGCAGCGATCCGACCGTTCGGCAGGTGTATTTCGGCAGCGGCCGAATTTCGGCGCGGGAGCGAACGCACCCATGAGCGAGGCACCGGCACTCGCGGTCGATCGCCTCAACGCCTGGTACGGCACCGCGCACATTCTGTTCGACATGAGCTTTACCGTCGGCCGCGGTGAGGTCGTCGCGCTGATGGGCAGAAACGGCGCCGGCAAATCGACCACCATGAAAGCGGTCATGGGATTATTGCCGCGGCGAAGCGGAACCGTTCACCTCAATGGCCGTGACGTCTCGGCGCTCAAGCCGTTTGAAATTGCCCGCCTCGGTATGGGCTTCACCCCTGAAGACCGCCGCATTTTCTCTGACCTCACCGTCCTGGAAAATCTCGACGTCGGCGTGCGGCCACCGCGCACAACAATCGCCGGTGCGCCGGCGACCTGGACCGTCGAGGCCGTGTTCGAACTTTTCCCCAACCTCGCCGAATTGCGCCACCGGCGCGGCGGCCACATGAGCGGCGGCGAACAACAGATGCTCACCATAGCGCGCACGCTGATGGGCAATCCGCTGGTCATCCTGCTCGACGAACCGTCCGAAGGCATCGCGCCGGTGATTGTCGAACGTATCGCCGACACCATCGTGCAGCTCAAAAGATCCGGGCTTTCGATCCTTTTGTCGGAACAGAATGTCGGCTTCGCCGAGGCGGTATCGGACCGCGCCTATATGCTGGAAAAAGGGCAAATTCACTGGACCGGGACGATGGCGGAACTCGCCGCCAATCCGGAGGTCCAACGCAACTACCTGGTGTTATGACGCGCAAACTTCGACGCGCGCCGCGGCACCGCCCTAGTTGTCGCGTTTGCCCGGATCGGCGTGTGTTCCGGTATAACTGATGCGCCAAATGGTGCCGCCGGTGTCGTCGGCGACCAGCAGCGATCCGTCCTTGGCCACCGCCAACGCCGCTGGCCGTCCCCAGACTTCGGCGCGCCGTTCGCCCGAGATCCAAAAGCCGGTGGCGAAGTTCGTATAAGATCCTTCCGGCTTACCGTCCTTGAACGGCACATCCACCACCTTGTAGCCGGTCGGCTCGGATCTGTTCCACGAACCCTTGAGTGCCACCAAGGCGTGGCCTTTGTACTCGGGTGGGAACTGATCGCCCTCATAGAATACGAGGTCGAGCACCGATGAATGCGCTTCGAACAAAAGGTCAGGGGTAATTGCGGCGTTGACTTTGTCGGGCGCAAGGCTGGCAAATCCGGCCTGCGGATGCTTGCCGATATAAGCGTAAGGCCAACCGTAAAACCCTCCCTCTTTGACATGGGTGAGATAGTCGGACGGCAGGCGATCGCCGAGGCCATCGCGCTCTTGCACCAGCGCATAGAGTTCGCCGGTTTGCGGATGAAACGCGAGCGCCGTCGGGTTGCGCATGCCCGAAGCAAACGTTGTCTGCTCGGAGCCATCGGCAGCAAAGCGCTGGATGGTCGCCTTCGGCGCCGGCTCGACGCCGACGTTGCCGGAAGAGCCTACGCCGACAAACAACGCGCCGGTTTTTGGATCGATCATAAGCGGGCGATTCTGATGGCCTTGGACGATACCGAACACGCCCTTTTTGGTGATCATCTTCGCGCCGTACGCGCCGTCGATCGGCTTTCGCTCGTTCGGCGGCACCTGGTCGACGCGCTGCGTTTCGCTGCGGCCCGCGCGCAGGGCGCCTAGATTGTGCGGCACGCTCCAAATACCATCCTGATCGGCCACCAGAACATTATTGTCGCGCCAAGCAAGACCGTAAGGCCGGTTGAGATCCTCAACATGGCGATCAATCCACGCGGCGTGGCCGGTGCCATCATCGCGCAATAGCGTGAGGTAGCCGGCGCTTTGCTCGGCGACGAGCACATCGCCGTTCGGCAAGACCAACAAGCGTCGCGGATTGGCAAGGCCGGTGGCAAACGGCGTCGCCGTAAAGCCTGCCGGCACCTGCGGCACTTGCCCGTTATAAGGAACGACCAGCGATCTATTGGTGACGATCGGCCCGGTCTTCGGTGTGGGCAGATCATTGGGATCGATCCGAAACCGGTGCCCCATCTCGTGTTCGGCGAGAAAATTCTGCGCCGAAGTAGGATTTGTCTGCCCCTCCTCTGCGCCCGCGGCAGCGAGTAGCGGGCCGGCAACGGTCAAAGCGGCGAGTAAAACGAAATACTTACCGCAATTGCTTACACGGGCCGTCGATTGTCGGGCCATCGAAATCTCCGCCACGTCCCTCAATGGTTTTTTCGCCCCTGTACGGATATAGACACCGCCGAAGCGACCACAATATCGCGGAGACTAGCCCGTTCCGATGCCCGGCAATGACGTCGAAGTTATCGTCATCGGCGGTGGCGCCGCCGGCATTGCCGCCGCCCATCGGCTTTGGACGGCCCAAGTTCCCTGCCTCCTCGTCGAGGCGCGGCCGCGGCTTGGTGGGCGTGCGTTGACGGTGACCGATAAGCTCGGTTTCGCGCTCGATCTCGGCTGCGGATGGCTGCATTCCGCCGACCGCAATGCGTGGGTCGGCATTGCCGAGAAGCAAGGCGCGACCATCGACAAATCAGTGCCGCCTTGGCAGCGCCGTCCGCTCACCATCGGATTTTCGCGCGCGGAACAAGATGCCTTCGACAAAGCGCGCGAGTCGTTTTTTGCCCGCGTCAGCAAAGCCGCGGAAGAAGCGCCCGACGTTGCGGCGTCGAGTCTGCTCAAACCGGGCGACCGCTGGAACGGCCTGATCTCGGCGCTCGCTACCTATATCAGCGGCGGCGAGCTTGAATGTCTCTCGGTCAAGGATTTCGACGCCTACGAAGACACCGGCGTCAATTGGCGCGTTGTCACCGGGCTCGGATCGGTCATACGCCAGCACGCGGCGGGCGTACCGGCGGCGCTGGAGTGCCCGGTCCATCGCATAGACCACAGCGGCAAGCGGTTGCGCATTGAAACCGCCAAAGGCGTCATGACCGCGGATCGCGCCATCGTTGCCGTCCCCACGACGATTTTGTCCGGCGAACACCTCGTCTTCACGCCAGCATTGCCGCGCAAGACGCAAGCCGCGGCCGGCCTGCCACTCGGACTGAACGATAAGTTGTTTCTTGCGCTCGATCATGCCGAGGAATTCGACCCCGACACGCGGGTGTTTGGACATACCGATCGCACCGCTACGGCCGCTTACCATTTGCGGCCGTTCGGACGGCCGCACATCGAAGTTTATTTCGGCGGACGCTTGCCGAGGGAACTCGAGAGCCAAGGTGACGACGCGCTGTTTCACTTTGCGGCTTCTGAATTGGCGCAACTCTTCGGCAATGACTTTGCCCGGCGGCTGAAGCCGATAGGTCTGCATCGCTGGGGCGTCGACCCCTATGCGCGCGGCGCTTATTCGTTTGCGTTGCCGGGATGCGCCGATGGCCGCGCGGTGCTCGCCGAACCTGTCGATAATCGTCTGTTCTTTGCCGGAGAGGCGTGTTCGCCGCACGATTTCTCGACGGCTCACGGAGCGTTGCAAACTGGCGTTGCGGCCGCTAATTCCGTGATCGCGGCGCGCAATACCTGACACGCCGCCACTTCGAGCTGCAGGCGCCCATGACCGGCCATGCCAGCCGTCGCGGAATCTTAAAGAGCGCGGCGCATGTCGCTGCCCTCGGCGCATTGACCTTCAACCCAGTCGGCTCCGCGTCCGCCCGCGAACAAAGCGCGCTGCGCGCCGGCGCGACAAGCAAAATCGACGCACTCTTGCGCGCAGCCGTTGAGGCCGGAAACCTGCCCGGCGTCGTCGCCATGGCGGCAGACGATTCCGGCATAATCTACGAGGGCGCGTTCGGCAGCCGGCGGCTACCGGACGGCGAGCCCATGACACGCGACACCGTCTTTCGCGTCGCCTCCATGATCAAGCCAATCACCACAGTCGCGGCGTTACAGCTCGTCGAACGCGGCAAGCTTTTCCTTGATGCGCCGGTGCCGCCGATCGAGCCGGCACTCGGCGCGCCGCAAGTGCTCGACGGATTCGACGAGAAAGGACGCCCACAATTGCGGCCGCCGAAGCGGCCGATCCTGTTGCGCGACCTTTTAACCCACACATCCGGCTTCACTTACCGGTTGTGGGACGGAAAGGGCGTGAAATATGGCGAGGCGCTGGCGCGCATCCCCGCGAAAGAGCGGAAGAATTTTCCACCCACGCCCTTGATGTTCGATCCGGGCGAGCGCTGGCAGTATGGCGGCGGCATCGATTGGGTCGGCCGGCTCGTAGAATTCGTCAGCGGCGAGCCGCTCGATGTTTATTTCCGCCAGCACATTTTTGATCCGCTCGGCATCCACGACACGGCGTTCGTCATAACCGCCGCGCAACAAGCGCGCGAGGCCAGTGGGCATCGGCGCATGCCAGACGGTTCGCTGATGGCGGAGCCGCGCGAACGACAGATGCCGCAGCACCGGTTTTCCGGCGGCGGCGGCATCTATTCAACCGCGCCGGACTATTTGGCTTTTATCCTCATGCTGTTGAACGGCGGCGTGGGTGGCGGAGCGCGCATCCTTCGGCCGGAGACGGTCGCATCGATGGGCCGCAATCAAATCGGCAAACTCGAGGCCGGCCGGA
>Ga0209169_10000121_pt1 | contig 44581 bp, 32 predicted proteins | sample HubBroMetageWRM4_FD_188346 | JGI IMG/M metagenome (GOLD analysis project Ga0209169, IMG submission 188346) | Warmed soil microbial communities from the Hubbard Brook experimental Forest, New Hampshire - Hubbard Brook CCASE Soil Metagenome WRM 4... | ecosystem: Environmental > Terrestrial > Soil...
GCCAAGTTACATCAAAACCGAATTCCCCGCCCCAACCTTTCAAGAGCTGAAAATCAGCTTCGTGGTGATTCTCGATGTACACGGCCACAAACTCTTCTCCAGGGGTTTCGACCTGACCCACGGCGGCGAAATGCCCGTTCCCGCGGGCCTGGATGATCACCTCGAGCCCGGCTCGCTACTCCTCAACCTGAAAGATGCCCACAGCAAGGTGGCCGGAGTTCTCGACCTTCCCGGCGGGCCCGCTCTGGTGGATTCCCGCCCAATTCTCGCCAGCGACGCCTCGGGACCCATTGCCGGAACCATGATCATGGGCCACCTGCTCGATGCCGCCGAAATTCAGCACTTGGGCGACCTCACGCTCATGCCCATCGATGCGCAGACGCTTTCTTCCACCGCCCTCAGCCCTGATTTCCGCGCGGCAGCTGCCGCCATCTCCAAGGGTGCGCCGAATTTCATCAGCCCGCTGGACAGCCAATCCCTCGCGGCCTATCAGGAACTAAACGACATTTACGGCCGGCCCGCCTTGCTCATCCGTGCCCTTCTACCCAGAACGATCTACGAGCAGGGCCACACCAGCCTGGCGCAATTTCTTCTGCTGCTGCTCGCGGCGGGATTCGTTTTTGGCGCGGCCACTCTCTACTTGCTCGAACGGTTTGTCATCTCGCGCATCGCCAATCTCACCGAGAACATCACCCAAATCGGCGCCAGCGGCGACCTTTCCGCGCGCGTGGAAGTGCCGGGCCAGGACGAACTGGCATTCCTGGGCGTCGCTATCAACGGCATGCTCGAAGACCTCGAGAAATCCCAGATCGAGCGCCACGAGGGCCGCGCACGCCTGGCCATGATGATCGAGCGCATGCCCGCCGTCCTGTGGACCACCGACAAAAATCTGCGTTACACCTCCAGCATGGGCGCCGGCCTCGATTCCCTTGGCGTGAAATCCGGAGGCCTCACCGGCAAGACTCTCGCCGAATATTTTGAGACCAACGATGCTCAGCACCCTTCCATCAACGCGCACTGGCGCGCCCTTGCCGGAGAATCTCTCACCTACGAATTGCATTGGCAAAAACGCATCTTCGAATCTCACGTGCGCCCATTGCGCGGCCCTGATGGCGAAATTATTGGCGTGATCGGCGTCGCGCTCGATATCACCGACCGCAAGCAGCTCGCCGACCAGCTGCGTCAGTCGCAAAAGCTGCAAGCCGTCGGAGAACTTGCCGGCGGCGTCGCCCACGATTTCAACAATCTATTGATGGTGGTGAAGGGCCACGCCGAAATGCTCCTGGACCGCTTGCCCGGCGCTTCCGCCGATCGCCAGAGCCCTGCTCGCCAGAACGTCGAACAAATCCAGCAGGCCGCCGAGCGCGCCGCTGGTCTCACGCGCCAGTTGCTCGCCTTTAGCCGGATGCAAGTGCTGCAGCCGCGCGTCTTGGACTTGAACGAAGTCGTCGCCGGAATGATTCAGATGGTTTCGCGCGTCATCGGCGCCAATATCGAACTGGCATTTCTGCCCGGAGCCAATCTCGGCCGCGTGAAAGCGGACCCCAGCCAAATCGAGCAAGTGGCCCTGAATCTGGTGGTCAACGCGCGCGACGCCATGCCCGACGGCGGACGCTTGACCATTGAAACTTCCAACGTGCAGCTCGACCGCGATTACGCCACCGAGCACGCCGTCGTCGACCCTGGTCCCTACGTCATGCTCACCGTCAGCGACAGCGGCATCGGCATGGACGCCGCCACGCAAGCGCGCATCTTCGAGCCATTTTTCACCACCAAATCGCAGGGCCGCGGCACCGGCCTGGGCCTCGCCACCGTGTACGGAGTCGTCAAGCAAAGCGGCGGATACGTCTGGGTGTACAGCGAAGTCGGCCACGGCACCACGTTCAAAGTCTATCTGCCGATGGTGCAAGCCCCCATGGAAAAGAAAGCGCCGGAAAAAATCGCCAGCGGCCACGAACCCGGCACCGAAACGATTCTCTTCGTCGAAGACGAACAGAGCGTCCGCGAACTCGTCTGCGAATATCTCAAGGCTCGCGGCTATCACGTGCTCGAGGCAGCCGACGGCGTGCAAGCCCTGGAAATCGCCGCCGCCCACAAGGGAAAAATTCAGCTACTCATCACCGACGTAGTGATGCCTAAGGTCAGCGGCCGCGAAGTCGCCGCGCGCCTCGCCCCCACTCGCCCCGACCTCAAAGTTCTGTATATCTCCGGCTACACCGACGACAGCGTCTTCCGCCACGGCGTCCTCGAGGGCGGCATGGCTTTCCTCCAAAAGCCCTTCAATCTGAAAGCGCTAGCAACCAAAGTCCGCGAAATTCTCGAACACGTCCCCGTCAGCTCATAACGCCAGCGAATTTCATGAAAAATGCGCGTACACTAAGCTATTGACTCTGTAGCGGCCAGCTTTAGCTGGACGGCTTTGACGTTGCCGTTGGCTTCGCCGTTGCACAACCCGCGATAGAACGCATGCCTATGACTTATCTCACGCTCCAATCACTGCGAGCGGGTGCCCCGCCCTTCGGTTTTTCAGAAGGGTGGGGGTTTTAGACGCCCCACCACCGACCTCGCAGCCCTTCGACCGCCGTTGAATTTGCCATCGACTTTGTCGCCGCCTGCATTTTAGGCGCGCGCCTTTGACTTGGCCGGCGATGCTTGCCCCGCATACTCAGCACTAAACACAAACAAAAAGCCCGCCCCTGGTCATCCAAGGGCGGGCCTCTTGATCCTTCGAATTTTCCTGCACGTACTACGGAGTGGTTATGGCCACGCTCACCATGCCCGCTGCGCCGGAGTAGTTTTGATCGCCGCTATATGTCGCGGTGATCGCGTCCGTCCCTCCCGGCAGGCTCGTCGTCGAAATGGTCGCAGTAGCCGACGCCAACCCGCTATTAGGATTGCTGCTGCCCGTAACGGTAACTTCTCCCAGCTTCTTTCCACCAGCGGTGAAAGTCACCTTGCCCGTTGGCGGATTACCAAAGCTGGAAGTACCCACCGTCGCCGTCAGTGCCACGCTTGCGCCCACAGCCGCAGTAGCGGGGCTTGCTGTAACCGTAACCGAGGTCACGCCCTTGGTGATTACGAACGATGCAGGCTTCGCTTCGTTCGGCAGGAAGCTCAAATCGCCAGTGTAAGTTGCACGAATCGTGTGCGTCCCCACCGAGAAAGTGTTAATCGAATTGGGCGTAAGAGTGTTCCCTTCCGAATTCAGCTTGAATGGATTTCCCTCGACTCCCCTGCCGTCGTCCGTGAGGATCACGCTGCCGGTCGCCGTCCCGAATCCAGAACGTCCTGCCACGTCCGCGCGCAGGAACACGATGCTGCCGTACCCGCCGCCGGTAAACGGCACTTCACCCGTTTGCTGTGCGTTGAGCGAGAAGAAAGAGATCAGCGTCGTGCTCGGCTCCGGCAGCACAAAAATCGGCACCGCATTCGAATCGCTGTGCGCAAAAGTTCCGTCGCCGAAGTAATCCGCCGTCACGAACGAAGGACCGCCAGGTAGCAGATGCGTGGTTGTCTTGATGGTTCCATTGGCGCCAAGCGTCAAATCGCCCGCCGGGTCCTGATGATTTGTTTGCAGCGCAATCTGTCCGGAGGGCGTGCCGCCTTTCGCGATCACCGCCACGTCCACATTCGCGGCTTGCCCGTGCACTAGGAATTCAGGGCTCACCTTGAGCAACGTCACTGTCGGTGTAAACGTCACCGACTTCCAATTGTTCACCAGGTTCGTCGCGTTCACCGAACCCAGCCCCGTCGTCAGGTCATACCCCACGCCCGAGTTGTATCCAGTGAGCACTCCTATTGGCAACGTGCCTTCCGTGCCGCAATTCGGTGAACCGGCAGCGCAAGGAACCGCGTTCGTATCGGCCGTGATGTCGTTGAATATGCACGAAGCCGCCGGAGCCGTGGTCAGTATCGCGTTGCCGTTTACATTGCAGTTGGCCGGGTTCTGTTCCGCCGCCAGCTTGTACAACACGAAGTTGGCGTTCCCCTGGCGCGTATGCGTCTTTTGATTCACCAGCGCCAGAATTCCCGCAAACGCTGGTGACGACACTGACGTCCCGCCGAATCCAGCGAAATCCTCAAACGGCGGATTCAGGTCGCACATCCCCGTCGGACTCAGGTCGGCTTCGCAAATTATGTAGAAGGAACCCAGGAATCCGTTGCTGGCAAACAACGAAACGTCCGGAATGTCCCGCACGCTGTCTGCCGGCACGCCCACTCCCGTCTGCCACGAAGGTTTCGCATACCCTCCGGTGCAACTCGCAATGTGCGATCCATCCGAGGCAACGCAACTGCTCTTCCCGCCGCTCCCACCGACGATGTTCAGGAACCCCGCTGCGCTCGCGTTGTTGCACGTGGCGATCGGATCCGCCGGAAAACCGATAAACGCAAAAATCGAGTTCGTGCAGCTATCGTTCCACGGCAGCTCCGGAATGTAACTCAGTGCCGAAGCCTGCGTCGTCGGATCGTTCGTCGCGCTCCAGTATGCCGCCGAGTTGAAGAAGTTTCCGCCGAAGTCCGTGCCGCCCACCGCGATGTCGAACGGCGTGGACGCATCGCCGCTGATCGCCAGGCCGTCACGCGCCCGGGTCGCGGTATCAAAATTGTCGCATCCCGCCGAGCCGCCGTCTCCCGCCGAAACGAATGCACTGATGCCTTCCGCCGCCGCTTGCTCCCACACCGCGTTCCAGAACTGGTTTCCCGCCGTGCCCAGATGCAGTTCGCACTGCCCGAAGCTCATGCTGGAAATCGAGGCGATGTTGTGGTCGGCCAAGTACTGCGCGGAAAGCGCGATGCCCTCGGTAGTATTCGTACTGGAAGAAACGATCATCTTGATTGTCGCGGCCTTAGCCACTGCGCCCGACCAGGTCACGTCAATCACGGCCTCCGGCTCGATACCCGGATCAATTCCCGGATCGGGTCCGTCCAGAACTATTTCCGGATCATTCACCGGCAGGTTGAAAAGCGCCCGGAAATTGTGTACGTCCGATATGTTGATGTTCGATTCCTGAATGATGGCGATTGTTTCGCCTCGTCCATCAATCCCCTCGTTCCACAAAGGCAGCACGTTGTAGATAGTCGCGAAGTCCGTTGGACCCAGGCCAAATTCGGTTCCGCCATCGAAGGTGAATTGCGGCCCGCTGATCTGCGTGGTTTCACCGGTGCCTTTGTCGCGCCTGTACAGCCCCGTGTAATGTGACGTGGGCTTGGCGCGGAAATTGTGCAAGGACTTCACACCAACAACCACGGGAGCCAGCGCCGCCGGAATCTGCGGGTCGCTCGAATTGGCCCAATGCTCTTCGCCGTTCACCGAATAATGATGGATCGTGGTGTGAAACGCTTCCTGCACCTGCGAAGCGGTCCCCGAAAACTCGATCACATGGCGCCCAGGTGAGACATTCGCCACCTCAAATCCATGCGATTGCAGCCAGTTGGTGATCGTCTTGATGTCCTGGTCCGAAGGGCCAAACATCTGCCCGTATTGCTCCGGCGTCAGCCACTGATGAAAACTCACCGAACCTTGATTCTGTTGTTCGGCCAGCAACTGCTTGATCGCCGCTTCCTGCGCAGGCGTGTGCTGCAACACCAGCAACATGCGGTTCATCGGCAAGCTGCCCGGCGCTTCGCCGCGATCGTACTGCGCCGTCGCCAGCGGATGCGTGTTGCCCTTCAACGTCACCATATTTTTTTCATCCACAGCCGACGAGACTCGTGACTGCACGTTTGCCGATTGCCCGACCGTCACCACCGCTGCGCTGAAGAGGAGCGCGAACACAACCGTAACTCCTGCAATGAATTTTATTTTCATCGAAATCTCTCCTGGCGTCACACGCCCCAAAAAAACTGCACCAGGGCACACTCCCGCTGCGAGCGGTTTGTGCGCCGTGGTAGTGACGAGCAATTAATAGCAATCCCGATGCGATGTCAAGCGAACACGCAGACGTGACAATCTTTTTACAATGATGGACTCCCAGCTGGGTCTAGTACTCGTGGAACCACCGCAACCTGCGGAAAAAGCGCACGGGGTGTCATCCCGGTCGGAGTCACGCGCTTTTGCTTTAGGGGCCTACTTCTTGCGGGACGGTGGGCACTTTCGGCGGATCGGAGCAGAAAAATTTGTAGCTGGCGGTCTTCGGACCGCCAGCCTTTGAAGCTGTTTCGGAAACTTTGTGGATCGTCGGCTTCAGCCACGACATAAACCGCGCCGAATTCGACGGCCTTCAGGCGCTGAAGTACCGATTTTGCATCGCTCGGACGGACACTGTCCGGTCCCCGTCCACAACTACTTAGGTAAGAATCACCGTCTGCCCCGTAAGATCAAACCTCTTCCGGCAGCGAATATTCCGGCAAGCCACCATGTCATCCATTCGCACCATATACGATCGCGCCTTCGCGAATTTCGCGCGATCATCTTCATTTCCACCCGGAGGCAGCGCGCCCTTCTTCGTACGCGCCATCCAGCGCACCGGGTACACTCCCTCTTCCCGGCAATGCGGACACACCAGAGTCATCTGCTTCGTTTCGGGCTTCTCGTCGTAATATCTTTTTTCGTCCATGAGCTTTAGCCCGCCTGAGTTTTGAATTGCCCTTGATCGTCCAGATTCACAAATTGTATGCCCGCGTCGCGCCAGCGCGGCAGCCAATATTCCAAAGCCGCCAACACGTGCCCGCGCTTCCCTTCCCGCAGGCGATGATCGCCATCGTGTAAAAGGACGATATCCCCGCCACGCGCCGTGCGCAAGCGTTGAATCACAGGCTCAGGTGCATGCGTCCGCCAATCCTTCGCGGCCACGTTCCACATCGCCACGCCAGCCCCACCGCGCCGCCGCACGACTGAATCCAGCAGCGGGCTGCGATAACCAAATGGCGGCCGCATCCAGCGCGGCGATTTTCCCGTCGCGGAAGCGATCGCTTCATCACATCTCTGGAGTTCTTCCGCGATTCGTCCCGGCGCTAAAAATGTCAGCGACGGATGCGTTTCCGTATGATTGCCGAGCGCATGCCCGCGCGATGCAATCTCCCGCGCCAACCCCGGAAACGCCCGCACGCGCTGCCCAATCAGAAAGAATGTGGCCGTCGCATTGTACCGCGCCAGAATTTCCAGCACTCCCGGCGTAACAGTCGGATTCGGCCCATCATCAAAAGTAATCGCCATCGACGACGTATCGTCCAAACAACGCAAAGTAGGCCCGAAAAGCTGCGAACCCGGCGCCAGCGCCCCCCAAGCAAATAACCCGCCCGCCGCGCAAGCTCCGCCCGCCGCAAACCAAGCTGGATTAATCGTCATCACCACTCAAATCTTCGCACGCGCACGTAGATTCGTACATAGTCCCAGAATTCGCGCGCTTCGCTGACCCCTCAAGTTGGGATTTCGCCAATCGATTTGCTACGATGGCCCCGTTCGCAGCCACAAAATGCCCACTTCCGCGCCAGCATCACGCCAAAAAATTCCCGATTGGTTCCGCCACCTCGCGCTAATCTTCCTCGTCCTCTGGTTCGCCGCCTACTGGCACGCCTGGGGCCCCGCGAATTTTCTCCACCTCTGCGACATCGCGGTAATCCTCAGCTGCATCGGCCTCTGGACTAGCAGCTCCCTCCTGATTTCCAGCCAGGCCGTCTCCTCAGTACTCATCGACGTGGTGTGGACCCTCGACGTAGCCGCCAAACTCGTCTTCGGCCATCACCTAATCGGTGGCACCGAATACCTTTTCGACGGCAGCACTCCGCTCTGGGCCCGCCTCCTCTCGCTTTTCCACATCGTCCTGCCCTTCATCCTGCTCTGGTCGGTCAGCCTCCTCGGCTACGATCGTCGCGGCTGGAAACTGCAATCCGCGATCCTCGTCCCCGTCCTCATCGCCTCGCGCGTCGTCATCCCCGACCAAAATCTCAATTTCGCCTTGAAAGATCCCTTCCTCCATCGCTCCTACGGCCCCGCCCCCACGCACCTCTTCATTACTTTCCTCTTCCTCGTCTTCGCAGTCTATTTCCCCACGCACTTGCTCTTCAGCCACCTGTTCCCACCGCCGACAGCAGAATCTCGCGGCCGCGGGTAACAAATCCGTGCCAGCGAGCGTATAACATACGGCCAGAACATCCAGCCGCATCAGGAAACAGGAGCCTCATGAAAGCCACCGATTTCGAATTTCGCAATCGCTTCTGGATTTTCGGCCTGATCTTCGGCTTGGGATTCTGGCTCTACGCAGTGGACCACGTCAACGTCGTGCAATACCTGATCAACATCACCGTCGGCGAGCATTCCCCGCACGCCGATCTGCTCGCGCGCTGTGCTCTGGCTTTCGCTGCGCTGCTGATGCTCGTCACCGCCCTACTGCGCACCTGGGCGACGTCCTATCTTCGCTCCGATGTAATGCAAGATAACGACCTGCGCGCCGAAAAAATCGTGGCCTCCGGCCCCTACCGTCACGTGCGCAATCCGCTCTACTTGGGAAACATTCTGATGGCGTTCGGAATGGGCCTGCTGGCCAGCCGCGTGGGATTCATCGTAATCGTAGTGGGGAATCTGATTTTCTGCCTGCGCCTGATCGGCTTGGAAGAATCCAACCTGCAGAAAGAGCAGGGCGAGTCCTACTTCGAATTCTGCCGCCGCGTTCCCCGCCTATGGCCGTCGTTCGGGCCGCGCCTGCCAGATAGCGGCCTGCAACCTCACTGGAAACAAGCCTTCCTAGGCGAACTCTTCATGTGGGGCTTCTTTGCAGCCGTCACCGTTTTCGCAGTAACCCTGAATGCGAAGGCGATGTGGATCACCACGGCCGTGTCCATCATCCTTTATTTAGCCTCAAGCTATCTGATCACCTCGCGCAAGAAATCAGACACAACCTCGTAGCAGACCTTATTGACTTTGTAGCGGCCGGCTTCAGCTGGGCGCATTTGACGACGGCGCATAACATCGAATCGCGCCCGCGCGCCTACTCTGTCTGCCGTATCGCCCGCAAATCAATCCCCAACTGCTGGCACTTCTTATAGAGATGGCTGCGCTCCAAACCCAAAGCCTTCGCCGTGTTGGTCATGTGATGATGATGCCGTTTCAATTCCATCAAAAGCGTCTCCCGCTCGAAAGCCTCCACACGCTGCGACAACATCCCGTTCTCCAGCGCAGCCCCCGATAATCCTTTTCCACCGACGCCCGCCGCGCCAGGCAACGCCCGTCGTACACTCTCCGCATCCACCACATCCCCAGGCGCCAGCAGCAAAACCCGTTCCACCACATTGCGCAATTCCCGCACATTCCCCGGCCACAAATATCTTTCCAGCTCCGCAATCGCTTCCGCCGATAATTTCCGCAGCTTCCAATTGTTCTGCTCCTCCAGCTGCCGCACGAAATGTTCCGCCAACACGCGCACATCCTCGCGCCGCTCGCGCAAAGGCGGCAGCACAATCGGAAACACAAACACACGATGATACAAATCCTCGCGAAACGTTCCCTGCCGCACCTGTTCTTCCAGATTGCGATGCGTCGCCACCACCACGCGCACATCCACCGCAAACGGTTTGTCCCCGCCCACGCGCTCGATCTCGCCCTCTTCCAGCACGCGCAACAATTTCGCCTGCATCGTCATCGGCATGTCGCCGATCTCATCCAGAAATAACGTCCCATGGTGCGCCTGCTCGAATTTCCCGATGTGCCGCGAAGCCGCTCCCGTAAACGATCCCTTCTCGTGCCCGAACAATTCGGTCTCCATCAATTCCGAAGGCACCGCCGCGCAGTTCAGCGAAATAAACGGCCCGTTGCGCCGCGGGCTCTTTTCATGCAGCGTGCGCACGATCAATTCCTTGCCCGTCCCTGTCTCCCCGCGAATGCACACGCGCGTTTCGCTCGCTGCCACGTGGTCCACTTGCGCCATCACTTCCTTCATCACCGTGCTCGCCCACACAATGTGATGCCGCCCCAAGCGCCGCTTCAAATCGCGGTTCTCTTCCTGCAGATGCCGCACGCGCAGCGCGTTCTCCACCGTCAGCAAGAGCTTTTCACTAGAAATGGGCTTCTCCAGAAAATCGCTAGCGCCCAATCGCGTGGCTTTCACTGCGATTTCAATCGAAGCCTGCCCAGACATCATCACCACCGGTGACGCCAACCCAATCGCCTTGAAATCCTCGAGCAAAGCAATCCCGTCGCGCCCCGGCATCACCACATCGGATAGAATCAGATCAAACCGTTCGGCCTTGGCCAGCTCCAATGCGCGCGCCGCGTTGTCGCAAACCGTCGCCTCATGCCCGGCTAGCCGAAACGCCCGCGCCAGCGACGCCAGCGTGTTCGCATCGTCATCAATGATCAATATGTGGGCTTTTGCGGACACGGCGGGCTACGCCTCGTCTTCTTTTTTCTCGAAGACCATCGGAAAAGTCTGGGCCTTGTACGGCGGCTTGATCGGCAGGTCGATATGAAAAGAAGTCCCCACACCCGTTTCGCTCTCCACAGAAATTCGCCCGCCGTGGTCCGCCACCACCGCCTGGACGATCGCGAGACCGAGCCCAGTCCCGTGCTGCTTGGTCGTGTAATAAGGAGTGAACAGCCTCTCGGACTCTTCCGGCGTCAATCCCGTGCCGGTATCCGAAATTTCCAGCATCACTTCGCCGCCCTGATGCGTAGTGCGCAGCATCAGCACACCGCCCGCCGGCATCGCGTCCATCGCATTCAGCACTAGGTTCTCAATCGCCCGGTGCAGCAAAGTCGCGTCCGCCTGTATCAGCGGCAGTTCATCCTCCAGATGCAGTTCCGGAGTTATCGCCGGACGCCCCACCGCGCTGAATTGCCCTTCGAACAATTTCACCACCGTGCGCACGATTTCGTTCAAGCTCACCGTCGCCAATTCCGGCTGCGGCATTTTTGCGAAATCGCTGAACCGCCCCACGATCGCTTTCAAATTTTCAATCTCTGCCAGCAATATGCCAGTGGACTCCTGAAATACTTCCTCGAACTGCCCGGAATTCTGTTCGCGCGCCTTGCGCAAATTCTCCACCGTGGTCTGGAGAGGAAAGAGCGGATTCTTCAATTCGTGCGCCAGCCGCCGCGCCAGTTCCCGCCATGCCGCCACCCGCTCCACCTGCACCAGCTTGTCGCGCTGCTCGACCAACTGCTCGGTCATCTTATTGAACGACGTGGCCAGCTGCCCCACTTCATCGCGCCCGCGCACATTCACCCGCGCATTCCAATTTCCATCCGCCACTTCCTGCGCGCCCTCGGCAAGTTTCTGCACCGGACGAGTCACCCGCGCCGCGCCCCACCAGCTCAGCATCAGCCCGAACAACAATCCCACCGCCACCACGCCGAGCGCCAACCAGCGGATCCGCCGCTCCAAACTCACGACGGCACGTTGCGAGCTGCCTACAAACAACACGCCCAGTAATTCCTTCTGTCGCCCCGGCAAAGGCAAAGCGTGAAACATTTCCGCGCTTGCCGCGTCAATGCTCCAGCGAATTTCCGTGGACTGTTCCACCGGATCCGCCTTTTCCTTCGCTACCAACGGCGCGAAGCGGTCCGCATCCGGCGCTGGACCATTCGCGTCCAGCAAATTCGCATCTTGAAATTCTGGATCCAGATTCAAGTACAACAGCGCGCGCATATTCGAAGGCAGCACCAGCGAAGCCAGAAATTCCTTGCCCAATCGCTCCCCGCCCACCACGTACAAATCCCGGTCACCCACGCGCACCGTCGCCACGGACAGCAACGCCAACGCCGGTCCGTTTTCGGTGTCCAGTTTCGTCAGGAACGGCCCGAGCGCGGACCAATCCTGCGGCTTGGTCACCCACTCCATTTTGTAGCTGAAGCGCGCCGGAGATTCCTGCGAGGAAATAATGGTCCCGTCGTTGTTCACGAAATCCAGCAAATCCAGCTGGTGCGATTTCGAAACGCCATGTGCGTCGTTCACGTATACCGACACATCCGCATTCGGCCGGCTCAAATCAATCGCCATCCGCACCGTCGACTCCGCGTCGGCGATGCCCTTCACGCTCTCCACCACTTGGCTGCCGCGCCGCGCGTACTCGCGCTGAAATTGCGCCAGCAGCGCATCGCTGTGCTCGCGATTCATTTCGTCAAACGCCCGCCGCGTCACCACGGTGACTCCCGCCGCGATCAACCCCACGGACAGCAGCAGCGCCAGCATGAAGTTGACGAACAACCTGGTCCGAAACGTCACGATGTTCCTTTAGTGGTACAAGCTCGCCAGCCGCAGTCTCGACGGAGGCGGGCAATCTTGCCCGTGCGCGCGACGCTGTCGCGCAAATCACTTTCTTCCGCGATCACGACATCAAATCCATGAGCTATCTCGCACTCAAATCTCCGCGAGCGGGTGCCCCACCCTTCGCTTTTTTAAAGGTTGGGGGTTTAGACGGCACCACATCGACCTTGTCATTCCGAAGGCCGCTTCTGGCCGAGGAACCTGCTTTTTCCGCGGCGCCCGTCCGAATAATCGTTCAGCCTGTCTCCACCCACACTCACTGCACTCCCGTTGCCGTTTCCGCATCCAGCCAAACATCCGCCAGCGGCCAATTCTCCCCCGGCCCCGGCGCTTTCCAATCCCGCACCCGCGCGCTCAATCCATACACCTGCGGCAGCCAAACCAGCGGCACCACCCGATACGTACTCAAAACCGTCCGCTGCTGCTTATGAATGTCCTCCGGCGAAGGAGCCTCCGGAAACGCTCCGGGCCCGACACCAGCCAACGGCCCCGCATAAATCTGCGAAAAAAAATCCCTAAGTGCCTCACCCGGCAAAGGCGACGTCATCCGCCAGCGCACCAGCTCCACATCCAAGTGCCCTGCTTGCAAAGCACCACCGCGCGAATTCCCCGCGCCAGCACCAGCAATCGCCTGCGCCCGCACCGCCATCCCCACTTCCTTCGCGTTCACCACAATCCGCTCCGCCACACTCTGTTCCAGCGGATCAGCGGAATCATATCCCAACACCAAAGGCCCCGCCGCCGCGATTTCCTTCCAAAGTTCCTTCGCGTGCTCCAGATCCGCCACCGTCGGCGCCACCGCTGGAAACAAGAACGCCGTCCCGCTAGACCACTGTGGCAACAACCCACCTGCGGCCTCCCCAGTCTTCTGCAAAATAAAATTCACAATCGCCACGCGATCAATCGCCAGCGACAGCGCCTGCCCCATCGCTTGTTCGGCCGCGCCGCCGCGCGCTGGTCCGTTGGCTGACGCATTCTTTTGCCCGGCCACTTGGCCAGAAACTTTTCCGATCGAGCGCGCACTCGCCGCGCCCGCCGCATTCGGTCTCGTACTCCCGCCGACAAAAACCAGAGCCAACAACTCATCCGGCTGCGATACGCTAACCCTCACCCCCTGCTCCGCAGCTCGTCGCGCATCCTGCGGCGCAATCTCCGCAAGATCTGTCTTGTTCAGCTCCAGATCAACAAGCCGCTCGTGCTCCCCCCTTCCCATCGCAATCTCAATCGAATCCACAAACGGCCGCCCCTCGCGAAATTCCTCATTCGCCGTCAGCACCGCCCGCTTCCCCATGTCCCAAGAAGTCACTCGAAACGGCCCACTCCCCGCCACGCCAGCAAACGTGCCATTAGCATCCCGATGATCAAAAATCAGCGCGTCAATCTGCGCCTTCGCCGCCGCCTCTTCCGGCCTCGCAACTACCACGTCCGGGTCAACCGACGCAACACTCGCCCCGATCTCCACGCGCAAAGTCCCGCCGTACCGCGGCCGCCGCGCACTTCGCGCGGGCAAGGCTGCAAACGCCACCATCAACAGCGCGCTAATTGCCGCAAGTCGCCGTAACAATATAAGCCTCGTATTCTCCGGTCTTCAGATTGCGAACGATTGCGCGCGCCGAGCTAATCTCTGGGTCCGCCTGCAAAGCCATTACTGGCCCGTCGAATTCCAATGTGTTTCCAGAAGGGACGACCGGCGAGGGAATGCCATTCATCAAGTATCCTCGAATCGAGTCGCTCTGCGTCCAATCGCTCTCAGCCGTAAAGAGCGAAACAAAGTCGCTGCGGCATTTTCCCGAAAGAACCGCGCCCAGACTGGTCGGATACCCTGGAAACGCAAATTTCGTGCTGAACCGCCGCCGGGCCGGGCCGCACCGCAGCTCCCCAGAGAGATCAGGATCGCCAACACACTCAAGGCCATCAAGCGATATCTTTCCTTCTTTCAGATTTATCGTACCTTGTGGGTCACGAGATGGAACCCTCGCCTGCGGAATAGGACTCGTGCGTGAAATTTGCCATTGGGAACTCGCGAGTTTGTACGTTGCGAGGTGGTTCGTTCCCAGGACCATAAGCGCCAGCTCACCCGAAGCTGGATCTTTCAGCGACGCAAAATCCAAAAACTTCCCCGACTGCTTCCACACCAATCGCTTTTCCAGCGACAGGGACTGCTCGTCTGCTCCAAAGTGCGCAGAAACCGTTTTGGGAGCGGCAACAATAATCACCGGCGACGAAGCCCCGTCGCTCGAATCGTTGAGAACCTGCATCACCCAAACATATTCGGCGGTGGATTCCGAAAGCGAGAGTTGCAATCGAATCGCGGACTGCGCTGCCAGGGTATTTTCCGGCGCAAACGAGAAACTGTGCCGCTGCAGTTGCCCGCGCACGGCCGCTTCAACCGCGCCGGCATACAAAGCGTCGAGCGAGGAAATATTATTCATGCTCAGCGTCACCGCAGCAGGGCTCTCGACTGCGGCAACTTCGTCCGCCAGCCGGCCCACAGCATCATTCCAAGATTTTGGGAGCTCGGACGCCGCTTGCGCATAGCTCAGATACGCTGTGAAGCTCACCAAAAGACCAACTAGAATCGTATCAAGTGCAACGCGAATGGCGAGAGGAAGTCCGCGGGAGGGCCGCATCAGTGTGCGCGAATCGTGAAACGCGTTCGCGAATCGTCATCTTAGCACACCGCCCAATCCGCGAAGCTGCACGCATCACGCACCCAGTGTCCGCGCAGTCATCGTGGCACCGGCAGGATCTTGCCTGTGCTCTTTCTCTTGCTTTCCCGCAAATCACGCCGACAGGGTGGCTGCGGCTCAGCTCCAGGATGCAATCTTCGCCACGCCCGTCGCGTCGCATTGTCTCCTGGTCCTCGCCGTGCCACCCGCAAGGGTTTTTTGCCGGCGTTACTCCCGAACCGGGCTGCCCTACTCGCGGAAACAGGCCACGAGGACCCCGGCTGGGACTCTCTTCAATCCCGCAGCATGACAAAGTCACCGCGTCACGGTTTCCCGCCCGCCCGCGAAGGCGGATCGGTCATTCCCGGAAAAGCCTGCGCCGATTTCAGCACATCATTCGTAAAGAAAAATTTCCCGTCCGTCGGCACCATCATGATCTGCACGCGGTCGCTCAACCGCTGCGCCACCGTCAATTGCACCAGCATCGGGTTCGCCTTCAGCGCCGACGCCTCCAGCTGCATTTTTTCCGCGCCCGCCTGCGCCGTCACGCGTATCTCGTTCGCCTCCGCGTCGGCCAACAAATCCTGCCGCTCCTTCTCCGCCTTTCCGTCAATCACTTTCGCCTGGGCTGCAGCCTCCGCGCCCTTCACGGTTTCCTCGTTCTGCGTCGCCGCCAGCAACGTGCGCCGCTGCTGCTCAGCCTTGGTGTCAATCACTTTGGCTTGCGCCTCCGCCTCCGCATTCTTCACGCGCGCTTGCGCCGCTGCGTCCGCATCTTCAATCGTAGTCTGCTTGCGCGCCTCCGCTTCCAGCTTCGACTGCTCGATCTGTTTCTGCTTCAGCGGCAGCGTGTATTGCATCGCGTCCGATTCCGCCTGCGCCATCAACACCCGAGTCCGCGCGTCCGCTTCGGAGTGCTTGATCTGCCGCACCTTCTGCGCTTCCGCCTGCGATTCCGCGATCTTCACTTTTTTCTGCTCGATGCTCTGGTCCACCGTCACCCGGTCGTCTTCCTGCTCCTTCATCAGCAAGCCTTGCAACCCCTGCTGGTACTGTTCGGGCAGCAACACTTTGCGTAGCAACACTTCCTTCACAATGATTTGATCCTCGCCCAACCGCGCTGTGATGGCCTGCGTGGCGCGCTGGCGGAATTCGTCGCGCTTGGTGGAAAAAACGTCGCGCACGATGTAATTCGGCGCAAGGTCGCGGAAAGTGCTGGTCACTACCGGCGCCACAATCTCGTCTTCGATCGGCTGCGGCAAATTCGCATCCACATAATCCAAATGCCGAGGATCAACTCGATAACGCACCGTCACCGCGAGGCCGACCGACAATCCTTCGCGCGCTTCCACCGTCAAAATCTCCAGCCCCTTCTCGCGCGGATTTTCCGACGCCGCCGTGGAATAAACTTTTTCGCGAATATCAAAAAGTTGTGCACGCTGCATCAGTGGCACCAGCAAATGCGTCCCCGCGTACAAAGTCCCCGGCCGCACGCCAGAGAACTGGCTCACACGCACCGCCGCATAACCATCCGGCACCACCAGAATGCTTTTACCCAACAGACTGCACAGCGCCGCAAACACCACAAGCTTCGCAGCGGCAGACCACCGTATCGCGCGCCGCGGCCCCGCCGATCGCGGTGGCAAGTAAAACGCTGGACGCGCAACAGGCACAGCAACCGCATCGGCCGCACCGGGTGCCGGACCGCCGACGCTCGTCGTCACCGCTGCCTGGTTCGCCGCCGGATCTTCAGGCGCGCGCTTGCCGAGGCGCAGAATCCGATTCAGCTCAAACGCCAGATAAATGTCATATAGCACGATCCCGACAACCATGCCCAAAAACCCAAAACTAGCCACAAACAACAACAGCCGCAGAAAAAGCATGTGACACCTCCGGACCTTCGTAGCGCCGGCGTCCCGCCGGCTCTACTGCCTTTGCCTTAATCCTTATGCCGCCCGCCGCTCGGATTCTCCGTTTCCGCGCTCTCGCGCTACCGCCGTCGTCCTCTGCGCCACCGTCTGCACCGCAGGCCGCGTCGGCATCAACTTCATCAGCAAGACCAAGCTCAACCACTCCATCCCAAGCGCCACCGCAAACGACGCAAAAATCGCTCCCGCCACTGCCACAAAACCAATCCCGTTTTCCATGGCCATGTCCTCCGTATGAGCTGGGCTGCAAACGAACTGAAAGCAGGAAGTTAGCCAATCGAGGAACGAGGAAGTCTCAGAACGCCAGCGCTGGCGCGAACCCAACATTCTCAACAGCTTGCCGCCGAACACCGGCAAACAAATTCACAAAGAAAGGCAGCGCACCATGACCTCAAACGTGGCCCCGCAAACACGCCGTGGAAATCCACACTCAACGCAAGCCACGGTGAACGAACCAATCCCAGCCTTCGCCGCAACCCCGCAACCGCCCCACCTCTGCTAGAATCTGCTTCAGACAAACAAGCATCCATGACCACCACACCTACAACCACACCCACTCCCGATCCAGAGCACCTGGGCGCCTCGGCCTCCGACGCCACTAAACCTGCCCGCACCGGCCAACTCTCCGGCGGCTTTCAACTCTTCCGCATCTTCGGCATTCCCGTTTACCTGCACTCCAGCTGGATCATCATTTTCCTGCTGATCACCGTCTCACTCGGACAGCAATTCACCTCGCTGCATCCCGGATGGTCCACGCAACAGCATTGGGCGCTCGGCATCATCACCAGCATTCTATTTTTTGGCTCGCTGCTGTTTCACGAACTCAGCCACAGCATCGTTGCCCGGCATTACCGCATTCCCGTGCAATCCATCACGCTGTACGTCTTCGGCGGGCTCTCCAGCATCTCGCGCGATCCTTCCAGCGCTCTACAGGAATTCAATATCGCCATCGCCGGTCCCGTCTCCAGCCTGTTCCTCGGCGGATGCTTCTGGCTGGTCACGCATTATTTCCATGGCAACGAACTGGTGGTCGCCTCCTGCACATGGCTCTGGGAAATCAACGTGATGCTCGCCGTCTTCAATCTCGTTCCCGGTTTCCCACTGGACGGCGGCCGCGTGCTGCGCAGTATTGCCTGGGGCGTCACCGGCAATTTCACCCGCGCCACAAAAATCGCCTCCTACGCCGGACGCTTCTTCGCCTACGTAATGATTTTTATCGGAGTCTGGTGGGCATTCCACGGCAGCTTGGTCAACGGCATTTGGACCGCTTTCATCGGCTGGTTCCTGCTCAGCGCTGCCCGCGAAAGCTACACGCAGGTCGCCGTCCGCAACACGCTCACAGGCGTGCGCGCCGGCGACATCATGACTCAGGACGTTCCGACCGTCGAACGCAACATCTCCGTGGACGATTACGTCCACGAAGTTCTGCGCACCGGACGCCGCTGCCACGTCGTCACCGGTGCCGGCCGCCCGGTCGGCTTGGTCACCCTAGCCTCCGCGCGCGCCGTCCCCCGCGACGAGTGGGCCAACACTTCCATCCAAGCCGTGATGATGCCCTTCGACCGCGCCCACTGCGCCACCCCCGACGAGCCCGCGCTGGGCGTCCTGCAGCGCATGCAAACCGAAGACATCAATCAAATGCCGGTAGTAGCCGACGGCGCAATCGTAGGCATGATCGCCCGCGACACCATCCTGCACGTCCTGCAAACGCGCCTGCAGCTGGGCCATCTAGCGTCATAGCCGTGCGTCATGCGCGCGTCGTCATCTGAGCGGAGCGAAGGATCTCTCTTGTTCTCCTCAGCCGCGCCACAGAATTGAAGGAGCCGCCCATTAACGAAACAGACTACGACCGGCTGAAACGAGAGGAAACTCCCCCCATCACCCGCCGTGGCTTCAATAAATGGTTCGGCGTCGCCAGCGTCTTAGCACTCGCGGGCGCTCTGGTTGCCTACTGGCAAAAACACAAATCTCCATACCCGATTAAAATAATCGGACAAGCCGGCGAAATCCCCGTGGGCGGCTCCAAGATCTTCACCTATCCCGCCGACGACCGCCCCTGCTTCCTCCTCCGCCCCGCCGCAGAAACCTACCTGGCTTTCAGCCGCCTCTGCACGCACCACACCTGCCCCGTCTTCTATCGCCCCGAAGAAAACATCTTCGCCTGCCCCTGCCACGGCGGTATCTACTCGGCCACCAACGGCGCAGTCCTCGATGGCCCCCCGCCCAAGCCCTTGCCGGAAGTGATCCTGGAGCGCCGCGGCAACAACATCGTCGCCACCGGCTTCATCCAGAACTGAATCTCTCCAGCGCAGAATCATCGCCGCGCGACAAAGCCGCCGATAAGTCCAAAGACACGAATTAGACGGAAAGAGATTTCTGCTTGCGGCAGGTTGTGGTCCTAAACCTTCGGGAGAGGGTTGGAATAATGGAAGCCGTAAATCCGCGCTACCGGTGCATAACAACAAGGAAATTGGGAGGAGCGAAGTCCACTGCGTAATTGTTGAACGACGGGCCAGGCATCACCGCGTCCGCCAAGCCGTCACCGTTTACATCGCACATCGTCAGGTTGCTGGAATCGCCCGCGCTCGGATCGAATCCCGGAATCGCCACGAATGGTTGCGGGCCCTGCTCCGGCGCGTACACGCTGAGGGTCAGCGTCGCCGATGTCCCGGACGCCTGCTTCACCACAAACGTGTGCGTCGCCACTGTGTAGTCGTAGCTGTCCGGTATTTGCACTTCAATTTGCGTCGACCCTTCAACCATAACGAACGAAGCGGGCGCCCCGTCCAGCAGAACTTGCGCATCGGACGTGAAGTTCGTGCCGATGACATATACAGGTCCCTGCGGCACCCCCAACATTATCTTGGAGGGCGATAGGAGCTGCGCCGAAGGTGGACTACTGCCACCGCCACCGCCTCCTCCCGCTCCGCCGCCACCATTCCCGCCTCCCCCGCCGCTCGTGCTGGACCCGCCGCTTCTTCCACAGGCGCCCAGAAAAAGCAGCGCACCAAATTGAATGGCGACCAAAAGAGCTTCGATCACGGATACAAATCGTCGCCCGCAAAGCACCTGGGGGGAAACCGTCGTCTGATCCGGCTGGATTGGGGCACTCATTTTTGCCGCAGAGAGTTACATATCTCCTCGGGTGTTAGCCGAAAAGATACTACCTAACTGTCTTACGATGTTGCGGATGTCGTTCCAGGGCAGACCGTACTGCGCGACTTTCCTCGGAGCACGCAAATTCTAATCTGGCCGAGGCGGCCGATACTTTACGGCTTTCGCGTCCACACCTTCGGTTACGGTAACAATCACATCGGCCGGAATATCTTTCAACTCCTGCACGTACCCGCTCGGCCAGCGAATCAAGATCGAATCCACCACCTCATGTTTCCCGAGCCCAAAATAAATCCGCGGATCCTGCGCCGAGCAATAACTCATCCCACCCTTCGCCTGGTCGTAGAGCTTCAAATCACCCGCGGTCAATTTCAACGCGGCCCCCATCCCGTCGCGATTCGATTTCGTGCCGATCAGCCGCACCGCAACCCAGTGATTGCCCTGAGCCGCCGGAGAACTCCCGCCCTCATTCCGGAAAAGCTGCGCATCCTCCCCGTTATTGCTCACCAGAAAATCCTGCCACCCGTCGTTATCGTAATCTCCCACCGCCAATCCCCGTCCCACCCTCGGCTTGCGAAAATCCACGCCCTCGGTTCGTGTAGCATCGATGAAATTTCCATCGCCGCGATTGCGATAAAGCATTTTCTCTTCCTCGTATGCCACTTCCGGGTGATACAGCGGAATGTTGTCCAGAATATGTCCGTTAATCACCAGCAAGTCGCGCCAGCCATCATTATCAAAATCAAAAAATCGCGCCCCAAACGCGCTCCTTAATATATTGGTCTGACCGATTCCCGAAGCAATCGTGTAATCCGTAAACGTCCCATCCCCATTATTCCGATACATCCGGTTCAGCTCGAAATCCAGGTGGCTTACGAACAGATACATCAGCCCATTGTTCATCACATCCGCAGCGTCCGCGCTCATCCCCGCTTCCGGACGTCCATCCTCGCTGAATCCCGCGCCCGATTTATAAGTCGCGTCGCGAAATGTGCCATCACCATTATTGAGATACAAAAAATTCCGCTGCGTATCGTTCGCGATGAAAATATCCGTCCACCCGTCTCCGTTCAGATCAGCCAGCACCACCGCCAGGCTCTTGCCGTCCGTGTTCAGCAACCCCGCTTTTTCCGTGACGTCCGTAAACGTCCCGTCGCCGTTGTTGTGATACAGCTTCGCCGAACTCCCGTGAAAACTATCCGGATGGCAGTAAGCGCTCGTCTGCGGAATCCCCGTGAACCCCGGGCGCACATCACCGCACAGCACCGGATGGTCCACGTCGTACTGAACATAATTCGTCACCAGCAGGTCGAGTTTGCCGTCATGATCGTAATCAAACCACCCGGCCGCCGTGCCCCAGTTTCCGTCGTCGCCCACGCCGGCCTTCGCCGTCACGTCCGTAAACGTGCCGTCGCCGTTGTTGTGCCACAGCACCGAATGCCGGTAACCGGTCATATAAATGTCCGGGAACCCGTCGTTATCATAATCGCCCACCGCCACACCGAAAAAAAATGTCCCATCACTATGAATCTTGCTCTGTTCCGTCACGTCCGTGAAAGTCCCGTCGCGATTGTTGCGATACAGCGCCGGCTGCGGCGGCACCAACGGATGATAGTAAGGTGTGTAACCGCTGTTCACGAAAATTGCGTCCAGATATCCATCCTGGTTGTAATCAATCCAGCCCACGCCCGCTCCCATCGTCTCCGGGTACAGCCGTTGCGGCGATGAAGCGCGCTCGTGATGAAAATGAATTCCCGCCGCGCTGGTCACGTCGCGAAATTCCACATGATAAGGATTGCTGATCTCGCTGCGGTGCCGCAATCTCACCGTATCGTCTTGCTCCGCCCCAGCCGCCGATCCCGCATGCGCCGGCGGGCGCGCAGCCTGCTGCTCGAGCGCGTCAGTAAATCTGCGATACGACGCGCGCGCCGACGGCCCCAGCAGTGCGCCAGACACATCTGCGGTAGCCACAATAAGGATGGAAATAGAAATGAGCAGGGGCCTGCGAAAAATCATCCGTGACCGTTTCATTGCCGAACAGATTCTATCAGCACATCCAATCCCCGCACCACGCCACGTCAGGTTTCGGTCTCATCTGCACTCTTTGACGCGCCATCTCTTGACACCGGTAGCCACGTCGCGGCGCCTCATTCACATTCCCGTAATACCTGTTCCAGATTTCATATCACTCAGTTCTCTTATGGAACTGATTCGCTCTCTGTGGAAAACTTTCTCTCACACTCAGTTTCGTGTTGACTCCGCTCCTACCCAAGGATAGCCTGCTTCCATTCTTTGGGCTGGGGGGCCCTGTCCAGAAGTGATTCCTATAATTACTCCGCAGTTCGTGCACTCTGCCAGCGCAGAATTTTCGCTCCCCTCTCGTGTTGCGCGTAAGAGCGTGCGACCATCGGCCACGCACGCAAATCTCTCCGCACACATCGCCGCGGCGCGACGCGCAATGCTTGCTGCATGCACCGCTCTCGTCCTCGGGCTCGTCACTCTCGCCGTCGCTCCTGCAACACGCGCGGACGATACTGCGCGCTCTGCCACCAGCGCCGCAGCGCCTGCTGCCGCCAAAAAAGTAATCATCGATACCGATCCAGGCACCGACGACGCGCTAGCGATCCTGCTCGCGCTGAATTCGCCGGAACTGGATGTGCGCGCTCTCACCGTCGTCCCCGGCAATGTGACCGCGCAGCAAGGCCTGGAAAACGCCCTGAAACTCGCGTCGCTCACCAATCGCTGCGACATCGCCGTCGCCGGCGGCGCCCAGCATCCGCTGTTTCAAAAGCTGATCACCGCCGAACTCTGGCACGGCGCCAACGGCCTTGCGAACGTCGACCTGCCGCCCAGCAAATGCAAAGCCGATCCGCGCTTCGGCCCCGACCTTATCATTCAAATGATCCACGAGTCGCCGCACGAGATCACCCTGGTCCCCGTCGGTCCCCTCACCAACATCGCCCTCGCCCTGCTGAAAGATCCGTCCATCGTCCCGCTGGTGAAGGAAGTAGTAATCATGGGCGGCTCGATATCCGGTGGCAACGTGAACGCCTCTGCCGAAGCCAACATCTACAACGACCCCGAAGCCGCGCAGATTGTCTTCCACGCCGGCTGGCGCTTGACCATGGTCGGCCTCGACGTTGGCAACAAAACTCTCTACGATCAGGCGCATCTCGATCAGCTCTCGAAAACTCACGGCCCCGAAAACGACTTCGCCGTGCAAGTCCTCAGTTTCCTGATCGGTCAGGAAGCAAAATACGGCGCCGGCGGAGGTTCGCCGATGTACGACCCGCTCGCCGTCGGCACCGCTATTGATCCCTCCATCGTCTCGACGCAACCAATGCACGTGGACGTCGAATCGCGCGGAGAATTCACCCGCGGCGAAACCGTCGCCAATCGTCACGACACCGTCGAACGCAACGCGCTGCACGGAGATCGCTACATCATCGAAGGCGTAGATCACGTGGAACCAAACGTCGAGGTTTGCACCGGCGTCAAGGCCGAAAAATTTCTCCAGCTGCTCAATTCCAGGCTGGCGGGTAAATAAAATGAAAAACGAATACTTCGCGCATTCCGGCAAATCAAATTTCGCGGCTGTCCGCTCCACACCCAGAGGGAGAGAAACAATGAAAATGGTGAAGGTTGTGTTTCTGGCAGCATTGGCCGTCGTCCTGTCGCTCGCGAGTCTTTTCTTCGCTGCTCCCGGCGCGCATGCGCAATCCGTCGAGCGCGGCGAAATCCGCGGCTTCGTTTACGACACCTCGCACTCCATCGTGGCAGGTGCCAAGGTGACCATCTCCAATCCTTCCACCGGTTATAAGCGCGAACTCACCGCCGACGCCGCCGGCTCGTACGACTTTGCTCAGTTATTGCCTGGCACGTATAAGATCCAGGCAGAAGCAGAGGGCTTTGCCTCTACAATCGTCACCGACCTCGTCGTGGACATCGGCGCCAGTCTGAGCCTCGACATCACTCTCCCCATTAAAGGTCAGACGCAGACCGTTACTGTTTCCGCCTTGGAGGTTGGACCGGTGGACACGTCCACCGCCGGCATCAACCAGGTGATCAATTCGAAAGATCTGGAGACTCTCCCACTCTCCGGCCGCGATTATCGCGATTTGGCGCAACTGAGCTCCTCGGCGCAGGTCGTGCCCGGCTTGCGTGGCGGCATCCGCCTGGGCGGCCAGCAAAGCGACTACCTCGGCATCGTCGTTGACGGCCAGGACACCTTCAACAATTACTTCGGTGAAATCTTCGGCTCGCTAGAAACCAAGAACTTCACGGTTCCTCTCGAGGCCGTGCAGGAATTCCAGGTAGTCACCAACGGCTTTGCTCCGGAATTTGGCCGCGCCACCGGCGGCTTGGTCAACGTCGTCACCAAATCTGGCACCAACGAACTTCACGGCGAAGCGCACGATTACTATCGCGGCAGCGGCCTCACCGCAAACGACGCCGTGGGTGAACCCCCGAACATCTCGACCCAAAATCAGTTCGGCGGCTCCGTCGGCTTCCCCATTCACAAAGACCGCCAATTCCTGTTTCTCGCCGCCGATACTCAATTGCAGAATGGGCCCCTCGTTACTCAGTTTTGTTCGCCGGGTGCGGGACAAGCGGCTTGCCTCGCCGAGCTACCTCTGATTACGGGGCCCGTTTTTGCAAACTGCGTCCCGGGTACATGCAATCCAGGCAACGGGGTTACGCCAGGCCAAGTACCGCTGCCCAGCCTTGTTTCGCCCGGCACCACGTTGCCGCCAGGCTGCGGAACCTCCCCGACTGTCGGAGAAAGTGTGCTGATGGACTGCTATGGCAAGTCCTCGATAGCTGGTTTCCAAGGCCCCAGCAATCAGTTCCAGAATTTGTTCACCATCCTGGGACACTACGACTATCAGTTCAGCCCCGCCAACCACTTCAGCGTACGGAGCTACTTCACCCGCAACCACACCAACGGGTTTAGCGGCGCTCAGGGACAGAATGAAATTCCCCAGGCTTTCGACAATACCGAAGACTTCACAAACAAAGGCGGGTCGGTGGTTTTCAGCCTGAATACGGTGCTTGGCCGCAAGGTGAACGAAGCCCGTATCAGCCTTTCAGACGAGGTTCGCGAGCGCCACGCCAACAGTGATTCTCCCGGACTTTCGATTTCCGATTCCGCCTTCCCGAACTTGGCTATCGGCAGCGCCTTTAATTATGGCATCGGCCAACGCTACTACCTGCCCATTAACAACCAGGACGGTAAGTTCGAAGCGGCGGACAACTTCAATTATTCGTTTGGCAAACACGATATGAAATTCGGCGCAGATTCCGTCACCTTCGAAGACCGCAAAGACTCCTTTGTCGGCTGGGGCGCCGGTGAGTACGATTACTTCAGTATCGCTGGCTTCCAAAGCGGAGCGGCGGGTGAAGGAGCTCTCAGTCAGGGCGTCGCTCTGAATGGAAAGCCGCTCTCGTTCTTGGGTCCAGCCACTACTCTTTTCCCCAACTACCAGACCGACCTGGGCCTCTACTGGCAGGACAAATGGCAATTAACCAGAAACATTACCCTGACGTACGGACTCCGCTGGGACGGCACCTGGAACCCGCAGCCGCAGACTCCGATGTGGGGAACCACCGTCCTCGTGGGCCAGGGCGCAGGATCGCACGAGGCCCCCGTGCCGCAGCGCGTTCCAGCTGACTTCAATCAATGGGGGCCGCGTATCGGCCTTGCCTGGAATGTGAGACAAGGGACTCATCCAACGGTTGTCCGCGCTGCTTGGGGTCTCTATTATGCTCTGACCGTTGGGATTTTCCTGCCCACGGCGGGAGCTGGTAACCTCACCCACTGTATTGGCGGTTGCGCGGCTCCAAACGGCGGGCTCGTTGGCTTTCCCTATCTCAACCCCAGCTCGACCACCTTAGCTGTCAACCAGCTCTGCACCACCCCTGATCCGGTTAGCGGCACGATTTTTGGTTGCCCCGATTCAACCTCCGGAGGCGGATACATAGATCCCGCGTTTCAGAATCCGCGCGTCTCCAGCTTCACCGGCGGGATCGAGCAATCGCTGCCATATAACGTGCAGTTGACGGCCACTTTCTCCTACGTGCACTCCACGCATCTGCGCACGGGCGGTTACGATTCAGAAGAAGCCTGGCAGCGGAATTACATCGTTACTGGAACCGACCCATTCGGGCGATCGATCCTCCAAGATACGGCTAATTACGTCGGCGGCGTGCTGCAGAGCCAAGGACCCACGCCTCTCGACACCACGCTGCCGACTTCAAACAATGAAACAGCCAGTTTTAGTCATGGTAATTACGAGTCGCTGGTCATTAACATGACTAAGCGCTTCTCCAATCATTTCCAGTTGTTCGCTAATTACATCTGGTCGCAGAACAAAGACAACGCCGCCAGCGAGCGCGATACCGATACCTACTTCGGCCAGCAGGATCCCATCAATCTAGCGATTGACTACGGCCGCAACGGTCTGGACATTACCCAACAATTCAAGGCCGCTGGCGTCTACGAGTTGCCCTGGGGATTCGAAGTCAGCTCCAGCGTGATCGCTCACTCCGGCGTGCCATTTCCCCTCTACATCGCCGAAGATATCAATGGCGACGAAGTTTCTGACCTCGGGCACAACAACGATCGTCCGACTTTCACGAACGCCGCCGGAAAAACGTTTCTCCTAGGGCGTTACCCCTTCGACCAGCCGTCCTACTTTCAATGGGATGCCCGGTTACAAAAGGATCTCCACATACATGAGCGATTGCACGTGGTGTTGTCCGGTGATTTCTTCAATCTCACCAACCACGGTAATCTTTACTCGAATCCCAATAATCCCACCACGGCCACAATTTCCTTGGCAAGTTTGACAGGTTGCACTGCGAACTTCACGCCTGCCCCACCCGCTGGCGGTACTGGTTCAGTGACGGGCCCCGCAGGTTTGACTTGCGCGCCGCTCACCGCCGCCACCATGCCGCGCATCGGGCAAAACGGCTTCCGCGCGATCACAGAGATAGCGCCCGGCAGCACACCCTTCGCGTTCCAAGCAGGCGTCAAGTTCGTGTTCTAAAATGAACTTGGGGCCCCTGGGACGTAGGCAGTTCTTACAAACCGCAACCAGCTCCATGATCGCAGCAGCAGCCGGAGGCGAAAGCCTCCGGCAAGCTGCCGCAACCTCCGCATCACGCGAAAAGGTGCGCTGGCCCAAACCCATCGGCAGTCCCGTCCTCGAAAGCCTTCCCCCCGTAATCGAAAATTCGCGCGACGTCCACACCAACGTCGACAAAGTCGTCGAAGTCGCCAGCTGGATGGCCTTCGAAGAACTTCCCATGCCCGAGTATCATCTGCCCCTCGGCGTCGGCGAGAACAACTCCGACGAAACCATCGACTTCATCATGGTCGCAGACGTCGTGGACACCGCCTTCACCGACTTCACCACCCACGTTAAATTTCAGGTCGACTACGCCGGCCAGCACTGGTCCGATTCCGAAGCCGAATTCGCTTGCATCAAGCGCGCCATGGACCAGGGCATCCCCATCCTCGACGGCCACTATCTCGCGCAGCTAACCCGTCCGCAAATGGAGAAAATTTTCGCGGGCAATATCGAAATCCCCATGCTCGATGAAAAAATGGAGCTCTGGCGCCAGGCCGGCGCCGTGCTCGCCGCGAAATACAACGGCGGCTTCCACAATTTCATCCGCAGTTGCTCGCCGCGCCTCTACGATCACGGCAAGGGCATGGTGGATCGCCTCGTCGTCGAATTCCCGCGCTTCAACGACGTCAGCCTCTACGACAGCCACGAAATCAAACTCTACAAACTCCCGCAGCTAGGCCTCTGGTTCCTCTACGCCAGCCTGCACAAATCCGGAAAATTCCAGATCGAAGACATCCACTCCATGACCGCTTTCGCCGATTACATCGTTCCAGTCGGCCTGCGCCTGATGGGGATCACCGCGTATTCCCCAGCGCTAGAAAAAACCATTGATACCCACCAGCTGATCCCTCGCGACAGCACCCAGGAAATCGAAATCCGCGCCCACTGCATCTACTCCACCGCCCTGCTCACAGAAGAAATCAATAAACTCCGTGCTCCAGACGCCCAAATCATCATCCCCCAAATCGACGCCCGTATCTGGACGCACTACCACACCACCAACTGGCCCCATCACCTAACTCGCACCATCATGTATTAACCGGCCATTCTAGCCACTGTTTTTTTTCCCAAACCGATTTGTTCCACATCTCAAACCAATCTATTTGCCGCCCCCGCCATCCTTGCCGCATACTACCCGCAATCACATTCGCCATGCGCCGCATACATCTAATCGAACTCCACGAACAACCGTGGTTCCCCAGATTTCTCCGCGACCAAATCACCGACACGCTGCAGAACGCCATGAATTTCTTCGGCGCCTACACCCCCGTCGCCCCGCTCCTGCAAACTTCGCTCGATGCAACGCGCAACACCAGCATCATTGATATGTGCTCCGGCGGCGGAGGCCCCTGGCTGAAACTTTCTCCCCGCCTGCACGGCAACGGGCAAGCAGCCTCCGTGCAAATACTCCTCACCGATAAATATCCCAACCTCGGCGCCTTCCAATCCGCCAGCGCCAATCCACAGAATCACATCACGTTCCATTCCGCCCCCGTGGACGCCACCAACGTCCCGCCCGAACTCCGCGGCTTCCGCACCATGTTCACCTCCTTCCATCACTTTCAACCTGCGGAGGCTCGCGCCATCCTGCAAAATGCCGTGGACTCAAAACAAGGCATCGGCATCTTCGAAATCACCCGCCGCGCTCCCTCCGCCATCGCGTGGATGTTTCTCTGGGCGCTCCTCCCGCTCTTGTTCACCCCGTGGATCCGCCCCTTCCGTTGGTCCCGCCTGCTCTGCACCTACGTCGTGCCATTAATTCCTCTGGTCCTGCTCTTCGACGGAGTCGTCTCCTGCCTGCGCACCTACCGCCCGCAAGAACTCAGCGAAATCATCGCTCAGCTAACCTCGGCCGAATACCACTGGGAACTAGGCGAGCGCATCAGCCCCACCAGCAAAGCCCCCATCGCCTTCCTGATCGGCTACCCCAGCCCCAAGCCGTTGCCGTCGTAGCGGCGCACTTCAGTGCGCCATCAGTGTCTCAGCAGCCGACGGCGTTTCCCCAAATGTTCCAGTTCGCGAACTCGGAATTTTGTGATTACGACGAAGACTTTAACCGGCAGGAACCACAACTGCGAAGTTCACAACTGTCCTGAAGCCAAACCCCGCGACGGCGTCCGATCCGCTTCACCACAGACCGGACGCTCAAGTCGCAGGCATTTCCTCGTTTAAAAAACCGCGCGATCGAAAGATTAATCCGGATGCGAGTGCCGCCAATTCCAATATTCCCGCTGCTCTTTCCGGTTGGCATGAGCATATTCGTGATCGTGCCGGTGATTGTCGGTCAGAAATACTCCCCACGCATGACGCTCATGGTCGTCCCAGTTGTGATAGTCCTTGTGATCCCGATCGTAAACTCGTACCTGCACGCCCTCTTGCGGCACGGGCGCGGCCATGATTGACACGGGCGCCGCCAAGGCGGCAGTAAGAAACAGCGAAGCGACGTAACGATGTGCACGGTGCATGGAGAAACCCTCCAACTCTGAATTTCCGCTCGTGTCGCGCGGCAGGCTCCACTATGCGTCCCGCCGCTTTCCGTTGATGTGCAATACAGCACACTGTAGCGCATCGCACACCATCGCCACCGTCCCTCCCGCCTCGCCGTCCACGCTATTCGCCCTTGAAGTTATCCGTATGCCAGCCCGGATTCACCCACTCCCCATCGCGCCGCACAAAGATCTCCGTGGCTCGCCCCGAACTCACCGATCGCTTGCCATTTTCTTCCGTCACCACCACATACGAACTCCAGATAATAGCCACGTCGCCGAATCGCTGTATCTCCGTCCGCGGAAACTCCAGCCGCACCAGTTTTCCACCGCCTGCCTGAAACTCCGCCGCCGTCCGCAACACATCCGCCTGGTTCTTCCACTTCGCCTCATCCGAACTGATCACAATCGTGTCCGGCGGCACCAATCTCTCCAGCGCGTTCGCATCATTTGCAAACCACGCCCGCCACACACTCTCCCGCACTTTCAGAATTTGCCCGCGCTCGTCCTGGCCGTAAGCCATCCCCGGCCCCAGCAGCAATCCCAACACAAAAATCCCAACTGTCATCCTCACGATCGGTCGCATGTCTTCCTCCTTTTAATTTTAAATACCCCTCCAGCCACACCCGTACACCAGGCAAACTTCCAGAACGTAAATGTCCATCGCGCAACGAATGCTGCGCGCACCGCCGCTAACCCGGCAGTCTCACCGCGCGCTTCAGTGCGCCGCCTTCGCCGACTCAGCCTGGTACGTACCCGGAACCGTCCGCGCGGCAATCATCAACCGATTCCACGCATTGATCGTCACCACCGCCAATGTCAAATCACAAATTTCCTTCTCGCTGAATCGCGCGCGCACCTCCGCGTACACCGCATCGGGAACATGATCCCTGGCCACCAGCGTCACAGCCTCCGTCCACGCCAGCGCCGCCCGCTCGCGCTCCGTGTAATACGGGCATTCCCGCCACCCATCCAGCGAATACATCCGCTGCTCCGTCTCCCCGCTCGCCCGCAGAATTTTCCAGTGCATGTCCAGGCAGAATGCGCAGCCGTTCACCTGCGAAGCTCGCAGCGTGATCAGATAAAGCAGCCGCTGTTCCAATCCGCACTCCCGCAAATATTTCTCCAGCCCCAGCATCGCTCCGTACGCTCCCGGCGCCGCCTGCATGAAATTAAATCGCGCTTCCATAAATCCTCCTTTAGTGCGCTGCAGATTATTTTAGATGATGCCACTCACGCTTTCGCCGCTGCCTTGCGTTCCCCGTACAGCCCCAGCAAAACCGCTCCCGCCGACGCCGAAAACACCGAATAGTCCAGCGGCGACTTGATCCCAAACGAAATCGCCATCGCAATCCCAAACAGCACCAGCAGCAGCGCGCTCGCGAAAGCCACCCGACGCGGCCACACGCCCACTATCAACCCGATCCCCAAAAGCAACTCCGCAGCCGTCGCCGCCCACGCCAAAAACGGAATCGTAACCGCGGGCATGAACGAATTAACTTTCGCCGTGTATTCTACGAACCCCGCGAAGTTTCCGTACCCGACATTCCGGCCCGTGTAGAGCCCGAAACGATCAGCGATCCCCGACAAGAAAGCCGCGCCCAGCGCAATCCGCGAATACAAAATTCCCCACCGTTCCCAGTTCACCCCGCGCTTCGTCATCTCAGCTCCGCGCGCCGCATCATCCACGTCAAACGATTGCTCCCGCATGATCACTTCCCTCCCGGCCCCGTGGCCCCAGGCGTCGCCACGCTCAACGGAGCATCACGATCGCAAACAAAATATGCAATCAACTTCGCCGGCTCGGTCTGGCTCGCGTTCGCCGACACCACATGGACCCCATTCGCCGGCTCGTAGAAACTCTCGCCCGCCGTGTACACCACTTCCTTCTCGCCGCGCACCTGCGTCCGCAACGCCCCCGCCGCAACATAACCAATCACCGGACAAGGATGGCTGTGCGGCTCAGACGACTCGCCTGGTCCATAATTCACCTCCACCAAAGTTGCCTTCAGATGCTCGCCATCCATTTTGGGCAGCGCCTGCGCCAGCACAATTCTCGCTCGTTCACTCTTCTCCGCATGTTGCGTATCGGAGCGCACCTGCGCCCACCCCAGTAGTCCCGCCACTGCAACACACATCACAGCCCCAGCGCCTCTGCCCATCCTTCCGTAGGGTCTCATCGCTTCCTCCTGCAGCGTCGAACGTAAGTCCATAGCGGTCCATCCACAAGGTCCATTTATGCTATTGTGCCTGTACCACTTTCATGGTCAAACGAGCCACAACATTCGAACTGGCGCTCCCTCCGAAAGATGAATCCGCCCCAGCCTACCGTTGGCTCTACGCGTCCCTGCGAGCCGCAATCCTCGAAGGCCGCTTGCACCCCGCCGCCCGACTGCCCGCCACGCGCGACCTCGCCCGGCAATACCGCCTTTCCCGCGGCACCATCGTCAATGCCGTCGAGCAACTCAAATCCGAAGGCTACGTGCAAGGCCGCACCGGTTCCGGCACATATGTCAGCAACACTCTGCCCGACGAATTACTTCAGGTGCGCAGCAACGCCAAGCCGCCACGGCCGCAGGAAAATTCGAAGCCACGAAGAATTTCCACATACGCTAAACGCGTCCAGCTATTCCCGAATTTCACGCCCCATCCCACGCGCGCCTTTCGTCCCAACCTCCCCGCCTTGAATCTGTTCCCCGCGACGTTATGGGCGCAGGTCGCCGCCCGCCGTCTGCGCAAAGTCTCCACGAATTTCCTGCTCGGCTGCGATGCTCTGGGATATTTGCCGCTCCGCCAAGCCGTCGCTGATTACCTCAGCACTTCGCGCGGCGTGAACTGCGTCCCCGAGCAAATCGCCATCGTCTCCGGCGCGCAGGAAGCCCTCGATCTCGTCGCGCGTCTCTTCGTGAATCCCGGCGACCGTGTTTGCATGGAAAATCCCGGGTACATCGGCGCCACGGCGGTCTTCCAATCGCTCGGCGCAAAAATAGCGTACGTGCCCTTGGACGAGGACGGCATGAAGCTACGCCCAACAACTTTGCGCAACGCGCGCCTCGTCTACGTCACACCCGGCCATCAATTCCCCCTCGGAATCACCATGGGCCTTCCCCGCCGCCTCCAGCTCCTCGAATCCGCCCGCAAATCCGGTACCCTGATCCTTGAAGACGATTACGACAGCGAATTTCGCTACTCCGGCCGCCCCGTTCCCGCTCTGCAAGGTCTCGACCGCCACGGCCAAGTCCTCTTCACCGGCAGCTTCAGCAAAGTTCTCTTCCCCTCTCTCCGCCTCGGCTATCTCGTGCTCCCGTCAGACCTCGCAGATCGCTTCTCCGCCACCCTTTCCATCACCCGCCGTCACGCCCCGCTCATCGAACAAGCCATCCTCTGCGACTTCATCACCGCCGGACACTTCGGCCGCCATCTCCGCCGCATGAGGCAAATTTACGCCGAGCGCCTGAACGTACTCTTACACTTTGCGAAACAAAATCTCACAGGCCTGTTGGAAATTTCAGGAGTTGAAGCGGGCTTGCAAACGGTAGGCTGGTTGCAACGTGGTCTGAATGGTGAATCCGCGGCAACAGCGGCCGCAACACGAAATGTGGAAGTCACTCCGCTGAGCTTCTACAGCCAGGGAAACCTCGCATCAAAAGGATTACAGCTGGGTTTCGCCGCAGTTGACATAAAAGAAATCCGCCGCGGTGTGCTAGATCTGGCGATCGCGCTCGAAGCCGCGCGCAAAACTCCACTCCGCCGCATCAAACAAAATTCACTTTGATTTCTGCTCGGCAATCCACTTATCAGTACGCGCTTCCAGCAGATCCAGCGGCAGAGTTCCGCCATTAATCATCTCATCGTGAAAGGTCCGAATGTCGAACTTGGCGCCCAATTCCTTCCGCGCCCGCTCGCGCAATTCGCGAAACTTCAGCTGCCCCAGCTTGTAGCTAAGCGCCTGCGCAGGCCACGCAATGTACCGGTCTGTCTCCGACTGAATCGTAGGCTCATCCACCGCGCCTGACTTGCGGAAAAATTCCACCACTTGATCGCGCGTCCATCCCTTCGAGTGGATGCCCGTATCCACCACCAATCGCACCGCGCGAAACAGCTCCGAAGACAACCGCCCGTAATCCGATACCGGGTCCTGATAAAATCCCACTTCCTTCCCCAACTGCTCCGCGTACAACGCCCATCCTTCGATGTACGCATTGAATCCCAACCCATGCAGCCGGAACTTCGGCAACCCCGTCAGCTGCTGCTGCACGGAAAGCTGCAAATGATGTCCCGGAATTCCTTCGTGGTAAGCGATCGCCTCATCCCCCACCAGGGACCGCTGGGCGAAATCCGACGTCGCCACCACCACGCGCCCCGGCCGCTTCCCATCCGGCGTCCCCGTCACGTAATGCGTCGCCGCGGCCGCCTGAAAAGCGGGAATCGCTTCCACCGTCACCGGCGATCTCGGCAGCAAAGTAAAAAGTTCCGGCAGCTTCGGCTGCATCTCCGCGATGTAGTGCCGGAAATCGTCCAGAATCTGCTCCGCGCTCGTCGGTTTGTACTTCGGATTTTTCGCGATCGCTGCCCGGAAAGAAGCCAGGTCGGCAAATCCTTCCTGCTTCGCAATCGCTGTCATCTCGCCCTCGATGCGATCAATTTCTCGCAGCCCGAGCTGATGTATTTCCTCCGCCGTCATTCGCGTGGTCGTACGCCCGTAAATATCGTTCTGGTAGCGCTTCTCGCCATCGGGCAAAGAAGTCACTGCCAGCGCCGTCCGCCCCTGCGGCGCATATTCGGTGCGCACAAACGCGGCAAACGTGCGATACGCCGGAATCACATCCTTATTAATGGCGTTCGTGATCTCCTGCGTCAGCCGCTTTTGCTCCTCCGCCGAAATGTCCGCCGGATATTTCTTCGTCGGCTGCAGAAAAGGATCCGCCTCAATGATCCCGTCGCACTGCACAGGAATTTTCTCCAGCAGAAAGCGTACGGGCATTAGCTTGTCTCGCATTCCCGCGCGCAACACTTCTCTGGTCTGCTCCAACGCGCCAGGAATCTGCCGCAGCCGCGCCACGTAATCCTCGTAGTGCTTCACCGAATCAAGCGGCACCGAAAGCGGCAGGTCAGCCAGACTGGTGTGGATGCCGTTCATCTGATTGATCGGCATCTCGTATTCTTTCAGCGCAAAATCAGCGGCGCGCTGTTGCAGCACTCGCATCATCACATCATGCGAAAGCTGATCCTGATCCGTGAACCCGGTGGTACGGACGGCCTCGAGCCTTGCCAAAAACGCCTCATCGGTTTTGTGCCGCTCCGTGATCGCCGCCAGCGAGTAATCCTCCAGCCTGTCGTTGTAGCGATAATCTCCGTACGCCGTCGCGTTCTCTGGAAAATTGCGCAGGTCAGCTTCGTACTTCTCCGCGAAGATCGCGTTCTGCGCCGCCACGCGCGACGCCACGCTATCGGTGGGCCTCTGCGCGTGCAGCGACACACCAGCAGCCACAACCACGGCCGCAACAGCCATAGAAATTAAACTTTTGTGAATTCGCATAGGGCCTGGATTCTACCAGATACAAATTCCACCGCAGCACGATTTAACCGGCCAGCAGCCTCAAGTTCACGGCGTTACAGGCGCGCCAACATTCAACCCCGCCAGCGCCCGCTTGTAGTCAGGATCGTCCGGTGAAATCTCCACCGCCTTTGCGTAAGCCGCCCGCGCCTTCACTCGCTCCCCGCGCTGCTGGTAAATCGCCCCCATCTCAAAATAAGCGTCCGACTCCCTCGGATTTACCAGTACGGTCCGCTGAAAAGCGACCAGCGCATCATCCACCTTCCCCTGTCGCTCAAAAATCTTTCCCTGCACGTAGAGATATTCCGGATGATAAGGCGCCCGCTGCAATGCCTGCCCAATCGCCTCGCTCGCCTTCTCAATATCGCCCGCCGAATAATAAAGTTTCGCCAGCTGCGAATAAGCCGCCGGATAAGTCGCGTCCATCGCAATCGCCTGCTGCAACACGGCGAGCGACCCCGCGAAATCGTTCTTCATGGCTAGCTCATCCGCCTGCTGCACCAAATGTTTCGCCTGCGTCTGATTTTCTTTCGAAGTCCGATCGTTCTGCGACGACTTCTCGAATTCCTCCAAGGTCGTCGCGGCCTTCTCATCCTGCCCCGCGCAACGATATGCGCGCGACAACAAAAACAACGTCTCGGGATCCGCGGCCGCCGAAGCCCCTACCCCCGCAACATTCACCAGCGGCTCCAGCGCCAGCACCGCCCGCCCGCAGCGCTGTCTAATTTCCTCCGGCGCTGCACCAGCAGGCGCGCGCACCAGAATCTTCCCCAGCAAAGCCCGCCCTCGTGAGTTCTGCGGCTGCAAGTCCACCACTTTCTCCGCATCCGGCAGCGCCAGCGCATCGCGGTTCTGATCCGCATAAATTTCCGCCCGCGTGTAAAGCGCGAGTGCATTCTGCGGATCGCGCGCCAGCACTTTGGCGAGCTGCTCGAGCGCGGCCCCCTTGTCGGCCGCGCCTCCCTTCGCTTTGTACGCCACAGCCAGCCGATTGCGCGCGTCCACGTTCGCAGGCTCCAGCGCCAACGCCGCGCTCAAATGCGCAATCGCCGCGTCATAAGTCTGCAGCTCCAAATCCATGTCGCCCAGCATCGCAAGCGGCGCCGCGCTCTTCGGGTGCTCGCGCCGCGCCTGCTCCAGCGTCTGCTTGGCTGCATCAAAGTTGCGCACTCCGCGATACGCCTGCGCCAATCCAATTTCCGCATCCAGATCCCGCGGCGCAATCCGCAGCGCTTCGTGATACTGCTCAATCGCATCCGCAAATTGCCCCGCCGCCGCAGAAGCCCGCGCCTGCGAAATCAGACTCGCTGCCTGCTGCCTTGCTGCCTGCTGCCCCGCCGCCGTCTGCGCGAAACACGCCGGGGCGTCCGCCGCAAAACCAAAACACAGCATCACGGCAAACAGCGCCACTACACACACCCGCGTTTTTCCGCTGCCCGCAAACATCTGCGGATTATAACATCCGCTATTGACGCGAATTGCCGCGTCCCGTTTCGGCACAATCTCTCCACTCGCAAAAATGCCGTTTTCCCTTGACTCCCCCGCGCCGGAGAACTATAAGCTCCGTTGGTGCCACAGGTGTCCTGCCGCCGGAACGCAACCAAGCGAAGCCTGCCGCAATTAATCAGCAGCCGATTCACCACAAGGGGATCAATCACCGCCATGGGCCTCAAGAGAATCTTGCTGTTAGTCGTCGTCGCAGCGCTCGCGTCCACATCCGCCGCTACCGCGCAAACCAAGCGCAAAGTGATCATTGACCAGGACGCCCGCGGCGCCGCCACCACCGACCAGCAATCCATCCTAATGTTTCTGCAATCGCCGAACGTCGAAACGCTGGGCATCACAGTAGTCAGCGGCGATATGTGGCGCGACGAAGAAGTAGCCCATACCCTCCGCATGCTAGAACTCACAGGCCACCAGGACATCCCCGTCTATCCCGGCGCGGTCTACCCGCTCATCAATCGTATGGAACTAATCGAACGCTGGGAAAAACTTTACGGCACGGTCCATTATCAAGGCGCGTGGAACGGCCACCGCCCTGGCATGAATCTGGGCGACGGCCTGCGCGGAAAATATCACCTGCCCTTCGAAGTTCCCGACGTCGCCGAAGGTAATCCTACTCTACAAGCCCAAAAAGAAGACGCCGCACATTTCATCATTCGCATGGTCCACAAGTATCCGCACGAAGTTACAATCTACGCCGGCGGCCCCATGACGGACATCGCCCAAGCCATCAGCCTCGATCCGCAAGTCTCCGAGCTAGCGCAGGAACTTGTAGTAATGGGCGGCAGCATCGCCCCCATAGTCCCCAAAGATTGGCTCGCAGAAAATCGCCGCGAATTTAATTTCTGGTGGGACCCCGAGGCCGTCCACATCGTCCTCACCGCGCCCTGGCACAAAATCACCATCACCACCGTGGATATTTCCGTAAAAACCCGCATGACCAAAGAACTGATCGCCGAAATTGCCAAATCATCCAGCCCCGCCTCGCAGTACCTCGCAAAATATGCCGACGAAGAATTCATGTGGGACGAACTCGCCGTCGCCGGATGGCTCGACCCGACCGTCATCACCCAACAAACCCAATTTTTCATGGACATAGACATTTCGCACACCGCAGGCTACGGCAACGTGCTGGTCTGGACCGACGGCGCGCAACCCGGCCTCGGCGAACAGCTCGTCAATATCCCCGAAGAACTAAACAAAGAAAAATTCTATAAAATGTTCGTCGACCTGATGGCGCTGCCGCCCGCTGCGCATCGACAAACGGCCGCAAAATAACGGAAATCGAGCCCATGCCAGACACCACAACAAAGGTTGACGTCGTCGGAATCGGCAGCTGCACCGTGGATTATTTCGCCATCGTGCCCCGTCTGCTTGGTCCCGAAGAAAAAATCAACGCCACGCGCATGGAAATTCACGCCGGCGGCGTAACCGCCAACAATCTCACGCAAGTCGCGCGCCTCGGCGTAAGTACCGGCTGGCTCGGTCTCATCGGCGACGACGAAAACGGCCGCATCATCCAGAAAGCCTTCACCGAAGATCACATGGATCTTTCCGGCATCGAAGTCGTGAAGGGTGAATACTCGGCGCTCACCTGGATACCCGTGGACATCGCCGGCGAACGATGCATCTACATGTTCCCCAACGTCACCGGAAAAATTTCCGTCTATCAAGTCCTGCATCGCTTCGCCCCGCACATTCAAGCCGCCAAACATTTTCACACCGAAGCATCGCAACTCCCCATCGCCCCCGTAAAAGAAGCCATGCAAGTTGCGCACGACGCCAAAGTCCGCGTCATTTTCGATCTCGACGTTTCCCCTAGCTTTTTCGCCGAATCCAACCTCGGCACTCAAGAAGAACTTTGCACCGCGCTCCGCCTTGTGGACGTCCTGAAGCCCTGCAAAGCCGCAGCTCGCGAATTAACCGGCGAAGGTGATTACGAAAAAGTCGCCACCGCTCTGTTGCGCATGGGCCCTACGGTCGTCGCCATCACTCTCGGCGCCGACGGCTGCCTCATCGCCACTCCCAAAGAAGTCGCCAAAGTTCCCGCCTTCAAAGTCGATGTCGTTGACACCACCGGCGCAGGCGACGCCTTCATGGGTGGCCTTTCGTACGCGCTGCTGCAAGGCTGGAATTGCCAGAAAGTAGGCCTATTCGCAAACGCCTGTGCCGCGCTGTGCTGCACAAAAATCGGCGCCCGCGCCATGGCCCGGCACGATGAAGTAATAGCCCTGATCAAACAGCAAAGCCCAAAAGGCTCAGCCGCATTTTGACAATTATCACGTAACTTGCGGCTCCGGAAGGGCGGGGCTTCAGCCCCGCCGTCAGCCCAGTCATAAAAAAGGGGCTTCAGCCCCTGAAGCCACACGATTCAGTCGCACCCATATAAAGGATCTCAATGTTCACGCCAACAACCTTCGGCACCGCCCTATTAATGATGTTCGTCACCGCCGCCTGCTGGGGCTCCTGGGCCAACACCTATAAAGGCGTAAAAAATTATCGCTTCGAACTTTTCTACTGGGACTACGCCATCGGAATCTTCCTCGCCGCCCTGGTCTACGCCCTCACCATGGGCTCCACCACCGACGGCCCCACCAGCTTCCTTAATAATGTCCGCTCCGCCGACCTCTCCAACATCGGCTGGGCTCTCCTAGCCGGAATAATTTTCAATCTCGCCAATCTCCTACTAGTCGCCGCGATTGACATGGCCGGCCTGGCCATCGCCTTCCCCGTTGCCATCGGCATCGCCCTGGTAGTCGGCACCGTCCTCAGCTTCGTGCAACAACAACGCGGCAATGTAATGATGCTCGGCGCAGGTGTCCTCTGCGCCGTAGTCGCCGTAATCCTCGACGGGAAAGCCTACGGCGAACTAGGCGCCAACAAAGAAGCCTCGCGTAAAAGCATCATCGTCTGCGTAGTCTCCGGCGTCCTGATGGGGCTGTGGGCGCCCTTCTCCACCCGTGCCCTCACGCACGGAAATACCCTCGGACCCTACAGCATCGCCGTGTTCCTCACCGGCGGGGCGCTGCTTTCCTGTCTGTGGTGGAATTTGTATTTCATGAAGAAGCCGCTCGTTGGCGAGCCTGTCGCATTCAGCGGATTCTTCCGCGGCCCCGTGAACGGCCACGTCCTCGGCCTTCTCGGCGGCGCCATCTGGACCACCGGCACAGTCTTCAATCTCGTCGCCGCCAATTACACCGGCGTAGCAATCTCCTACTCCATCGGCCAATCCGCTCCCATGGTCGCCGCCCTCTGGGGCATCTTCGTCTGGAAAGAATTCGCCGGCGCCAATAAACGCGCGCAAGCTTTTCTCGCGCTGATGTTCGTCTTCTACTTCCTCGCGATTTTTCTGATCGCGCGCGCCAACACCGCGGGCTAGCCATGTCCACCATCCGCGAGCGAGACTCGACAAATGAAAACGCAAATCATGTATATCGAGTTCAAAGGGGATGGAATCAATGGTCCTGCTCGCGTCGGTCGCGTGGCGTTCTCAAAATCGTATAGGTCCGTTTACTACCAGGGGCGCCGCTATCAAGTTCTGAAGGGAGGCTACAAGACTAATTACTTTGATTGCGAAACGCTCGAAGAAGTTTGGATTTCTGGCTGCAAGAAAAAAGGAGGCGACCGTCTCCATCCCGGCGTGATCGAAATTGATGAAGATGTGCGGGAAGAATATTGGACTGAGATCAGGAAAATGCCTGAAGAAAAAGACCGCAAAAAGATCCGCTGCCCCGGAAAGTACGGTGGCGAGTAGAAAACGTCTCGTAGTTGACTAACGCGGAAGGGCGGGGCTTTAGCCCCTGAAGCCACGCTTTCCCGTAGCGGCTGAATATTTGTGAGGGGGTTCCAGCGCTACAACGGCGGACGTCTGAATCCACCCGTCGCCGCCTCAATCTTCGCCGCCACCGCCAGCACCGCCTCGTCCTCCCAAGGCCTCCCCACAATCTGCACCCCAATCGGCAATGCCTCTGCCGACCTCCCCACAGGCACCACCGCCGCCGGATTCCCCAGCAAATTAAACCACTGCGAATAACTCATCGCCTTCAAATATTCCACCTTCCGCCCCTGCACCATCCATTCCCGCTCTCCATGACGAAACGCCGGAACAGCGCAAGCCGGACACAACAAAATCGGAAAAGTTTCCATCTCCCGGAGCAGTTTTTCGCGCAAAGCATCACGCCCCAATAAAGTGTTCAACCACTCCCGCCCATCCAGCGCCGGTTCCAAAGCCACGCGCTCCCGCCAAGCCCGATACATCGGACTCAGTTCCGCCTCGCGCCCCTCGACGGTAGCCGCAAACGCCGTCTGCACCGCGCGCCCAAATAAGTTCCACCAAAGCTGCCACACACGGTCCAGATTCTGCGGACGCCAAGCCTCTACCAGTAATCCCTGCGCGCGCAAAGCCTCCGCCGCAGCCCGCACCGCCGCCGCAGTGTCCGCAGTCACAGGAGTCACGCCGTCATCCTCGAAATAAGCCACGCGCAACTTAAGAATCTGCGAATCATCCCACACGCGCAGCGGCACGGGCGCCGAAGCTGGATCCGCAATGTCCCATCCGGTCATCACTGCAAACAATCGCGCCAGATCCACCACAGTTCGCGCCATCGGCCCCACCACGCCCAACTGCGCGAACGGCCCCGCCGATGCCGGATAATGCCCCGTCGAAGGCACGCGCCCCGGCGTAGGCTTCAATCCGCAAATCCCCGAAAAATGCGCCGGAATTCTTATCGAACCGCCGCCGTCGCTGCCCACTCCCCCCGCCGAACATCCCGCAGCAATCGCCGCCGCTTCCCCTCCGCTCGATCCGCCAGGAGTCCGCTCCACATCCCAAGGACTATTCGTCCGTCCGTACAAAGAATTATCCGTCTCATAGGCCATCAAAAATTCCGGCACATTCGTATTCCCCAACAAAATCGCCCCCGCCGCCTGCAACCGCCCTACGAGCGTCGCATCTTCCGACGGCACATAACCCTTGCGCAAACGGCTCCCGCATTCACAGGGCCACCCAGCCACATCGACAGAGCTCTTCACAGAAATCGGCACGCCATGCAGCACACCCAGCGAATCGGCATGCGAGCTCGACCCAACAGCAGCCTCCGCAATCTTTGCCTGCGCTCGCGCCGCGTCCACATCCACATGTACATACGCATTCAATTTCGATTCGCGCCCGCAATTCAGTTCCGCAATCCGCCCCAAATGCGCATCCACCAACTCGACAGGCGAAATAACCCGCGCGCGAACCTGCACGGCCATCTCCACAGCCGAAAGAAAATTCAAATCATTCATAGTGAATTCAAAATAAAACCTGCCAACGCGCCCGCCAGTCTAGCACGCAGCAACCGCCACGCCGTCCCTGGAAACGCCAATCTCCCGATTGGTGCAACGGAGGCCAACAAGTTATCTCAATGTCTAATCACCGCGAGAGGGTGCCCCACCCTTCGGTTTCTGAAGGTTGGGGGTTTTAAACACCAATCCAACCGACCTCGCATTGTCCACTGCCCGAAAATAATCCACCGCGGCACCCAAACCGCCTCCGACGCGGTAGAATGTCCCACGCATTCAGAAAGGGAGAGTAATGACCCGCTTCACCCGCGCTACAATTTTCCTGGCGATTTTCGCCTGCACCCTCATCGCTGCCAGCCAAGAGCAACAACAGCAACCCACGCAACCGCAGCAACCAGCTCAGCCACAAAAACACACCCACGCCCGCGCCGCCGCGACGCAAAAAGAAGACGATTCCACCGCGCAAGAACCCCTCGCCAACCCCCGCGCCGACGTAATCAGAGAAAACAATTTCGGCGTCTCCCTGATGAACCGCCAGCAGTTCGAAAAAGCCCTCGGGAAATTCCAACGCGCCTGCATCCTCGATCCCCAGACCGACATCGGCTGCCTCAACTCCGGCATTGCCTTCCTCAACATGCAACGCTTCGACGAAGCCCGCGCAATCCTCCAAAAATCCGCGCAGCGCGACCCGCGCAATCCCTGGGCCTGGTTCAATCTCGGCCTCATGGAGAAAGCCGGTGGCGACGCCGACGCCGCCATCGCCGATTTCCAGAAAGTTGCCGCGCTCGATCCCTACGATGCCGACACGCAATATTTCCTGGGCCTCATTTATTCCCAGCAGCAGCAATACGATAAAGCCATTGCCTCCTTCCAACACGCGCTCGAACTAAACCCCTTCCAAGTTTCCGCCGAATTCGGCATGGCCCAAGCCCTGCAACGCAGCGGCAAAACCGCCGAAGCCAAAGTTCACTTCGACCGCTTCCAGCACATGACGTCAGAAAAACTCGGCAAGCCAGTAAGCTTCATCTACGGCGAGCAAGGAAAATATTCCCTGGCCGAAATCCTGCAACCCGCCCCCGAGCCCGTGCCGCAAGCGATGCCGGTCCATTTCGTCAACGTCACCGCCGCCGCGAACCTGCCCACCTCCGCCACCGCGCGCATCGCGACCACGCAACTGCACGGTGCTGCCGACACCACTCCATCAGCATCGGGCAGCGCAACTCTCGCCCTGCGAAAAGCCCGCAGCCCGAAGCCCGCAGCGGAATCCCCCGCCAGCCCGCTCGCGCAATTCCTAGGCAGCGGCGCCTGCATCATCGATTACAACAGCGACGGCAAGCCCGACATTTTCCTGGTGGACGCAGACGGCCGCGGCAACTCCGCTCTCTACAAAAATATCGGCGCGGGAAAATTCATAAACGTCACGCGCGAAGCCCACCTCGATATCCACGGCCAAGGCATGGCCTGCGCCGTGGGTGATTACGACAACGACGGCAAGCCCGACCTCGCCGTCTCCATGAACGGCCGCGTCATCCTCTTCCACAACGAAGGCAACGGCACATTCAAAGACGTAACCAAAGACGCCGGAATAGACACAGAAACCCAAGCGGGCGCACTAGCCCTCGGTTTGACCTTCATTGATTTCGATCACGACGGCGACCTCGATCTCTACGTCACCCGCTTCAACGATTTCCCGCTCCCCAATCTCGCCGAAGCCTTCGCCTTTCCAACAGATGCCCCAGCCCCCGGCAACGTCCTCTGGCGCAACAACGGCAACGGCACATTCACAAATTGGACAACAGAAACCGCGCTAGCAGGCACCGCCCCGTCGGTAGGCGCCCTCGCCAGCGACATCAACAACGATCGCGCCGTAGACTTCGTCGTCACCGGCTGGCAAAAATCCCCCGTCGCCTATCTAAATCCTCGCGAAGGCGCATTCCAATCAACCGCACCGTGGAGCAGCGACATGCCCGCTCCTACCGCCGGTGTAGTCGCGCTCGATTTCAATAAAGACGGCTGGATGGACCTCGCCTTCACCCACTGGGGCGCCCCCGGCCTAAGCCTCTGGCGCAACAACGGCGGAAAATCTTTCGAACGAGTGAATCTCCCCGACCTCGACTGGATGCGCGGCTGGGGCCTCGCCCCAATTGATTACGATGACGACGGCTGGATCGATCTAGTGGCAGTAGGCGAAGACTTCACAGGCGCCGGACACATCGTCCTGCTCCGCAACGAAGGCACCGCAGGTTTCCGCGACGTCACCGCCTCCTCAGGCCTCGACAAAATCACGCTGAAAAATCCCCGCGGCATCATCGCCTTCGATTTCGATGGCGACGGCGCGACCGATCTCCTCATAGCCCAAAATAATCTCCCACCCGTGCTACTAAAGAACGAAGGCGGCAATCGCTACAACTGGCTGCGCATCGCACTAAAAGGCGAGAACGACAATAAATCTGCCATTGGCACAAAAGTAGAAATGTACGCAGGCGCGCTGCAACAAAAATGGGAAGTTCCCGGCGCCTCCGGCTATCTAGGACAAGGCCCCGCGCCAATCGTCGCCGGTCTAGGCGCCGAACGCCAAGCCGACGTAATACGCCTCCTCTGGCCCACCGGCGTCCTGCAAGACGAACTAGAAATCCCAGCCCACAAAGAAGAACTCGTCACGGAAATCGATCGCCGCGGCAGCTCTTGCCCCATCGTCTTCGTCTGGC
>Ga0209169_10000124_pt1 | contig 44029 bp, 38 predicted proteins | sample HubBroMetageWRM4_FD_188346 | JGI IMG/M metagenome (GOLD analysis project Ga0209169, IMG submission 188346) | Warmed soil microbial communities from the Hubbard Brook experimental Forest, New Hampshire - Hubbard Brook CCASE Soil Metagenome WRM 4... | ecosystem: Environmental > Terrestrial > Soil...
GCGGCCGTTGCGCGGCGTTGCCGACGGTTATGAAATCATCGCCGGCGAGCGCCGCTGGCGCGCGGCGCAGCGCGCCGGTCTGCACGAAGTTCCGGTCGTCGTCATCGAAGCGACCGATGCCGAGGCGCTGCAGCTTGCGATCATCGAGAATGTGCAGCGCGCCGATCTCAACCCGCTGGAAGAAGCGGAAGGCTACCGGGCGCTGGTGGAAGAGTTCGGCAACAGCCAGGACGAGATCGCCAAGACCGTCGGCAAGAGCCGCAGCTATGTCGCCAACACGTTGCGGCTCCTAAAACTCTCCGATCCGGTGAAGGCCTATATCCACAGCGGCAAGCTGACCGCCGGACACGCGCGCATGCTGATTGGTGCGCCGAACGCAGAGGAACTTGCAGAGCAAATCGTTGAACGCGGCCTCAATGTGCGCCAGGTCGAGGCGATCGCAAGAGAAGCCAACACGAAGAGCAAAGGCGCTGGTGGCCGTAAGGCGCGCAGTTCAAACGCCAAAACTGCCGACATGTTGGCGTTTGAGAAAAAAGTTTCAGATGCGACAGGCCTGGTTGTCAGCATTGACCATCGCAACGATCGCGGCACGTTGGCGATCCGCTACAACAGTCTCGAACAGCTCGACGATTTGGTTGAGAAACTGGTGCGAGCGCCTTGAGCGCAAGCGGGACGCTTGCTGCAGCGGTCCGATCCGAGTTTACTCCGCCGCGGTTCTCCCGGCGCCCGAGCCGAACCGCCGCTCGATATAATCGATGACGAGCTTCTGAAAGTCGGCTGACACGGTCGGGCCGCGCAAGGTGATCGCCTTTTTGCCGTCGATGAAGACCGGCGCCGCGGGCGCTTCGCCGGTGCCTGGAAGCGAGATGCCGATATCGGCGTGTTTGCTTTCGCCCGGCCCGTTGACGATGCAACCCATCACCGCGACGTTGAGACCCTCGACGCCGGGATAACGCGTTTTCCATTCCGGCATCGAGTCGCGGATGAAGCTTTGGATGCTGGAGGCAAGTTCCTGGAATGTGGTCGAGGTGGTGCGACCGCAGCCGGGGCAGGCGGCGACAAGCGGAACGAACGTGCGCAGCCCAAGCGTCTGCAACAGCTCTTGCGCGACTTTCACTTCCAGCGTGCGGTCGCCGTTGGGCTCGGGGGTCAGCGAAACCCGGATGGTGTCGCCGATGCCCTGCTGCAACAGGAATCCCATTGCCGCGGATGACGCGACGATGCCCTTTGAGCCCATGCCTGCTTCAGTGAGTCCCAGATGCAGCGCGTAGTTCGACCGCTCCGCCAGCTCGGTATAGACCGCGATCAGATCCTGCACCGCCGAAACTTTGCCAGAGATGATGATCTTCGAGCGCGGCAGGCCCATCTCCTCGGCGCGTTCCGCCGACAATAACGCCGATTGCACCATCGCTTCGCGCGTCACATCGCGCGCATCGACCGGATGGTTGGAGCGCGCATTCTCGTCCATGAGATGGGTGAGAAGTTCCTGATCGAGCGACCCCCAATTGGCGCCGATGCGGACCGGCTTGTTGTGCCGGATTGCGGTCTCGACGATGGCGCCGAACTGCCGGTCCTTCTTTTCCTTGAAGCCGACATTGCCCGGATTGATGCGATATTTGTCGAGCGCCTCGGCACACGCCGGATGATCGGCCAAAAGTTTGTGGCCGATATAATGAAAGTCGCCGATGATCGGCACGTCGACATTCATTTTCAGCAGCTGGTCCTTGATGTGCGGTACCGCGGCCGCCGCATCGTCGCGATCGACAGTGATACGGACGAGCTCTGAGCCGGTACGGGCTAGCGCCGCCACCTGCTTTGCCGTGCCCTCGATATCGGCGGTGTCGGTATTGGTCATGGACTGCACCACCACGGGTGCGCCGCCGCCGACGGTGACATTGCCGACCTTAACGGCGACCGTTTTGTGCCGCTCGGCTGGGCCGGAAAACTCGATCATGAACCGTTCCCGTTACACGTTATCGGCCCCGCACCGGGGCGGGGAACTCGCATGGATATAGCCTTATCGGTGCCGGTTTACGAGCACTAGTCCACCCGCGACCAGCGCAACGGCTAACGCAAAGGGGGGTGTCAGCGGTTCGCCGAGGACAAGAGCGCCCGCGGCAACCCCAAAGAGGGGGGTCAGAAAGGTAAACGCCGACAGCCGCGTTGCCGAATAGCGCACCACCAGCGCGAACCAGACGACATAGGTCACGCTCACCACCCAAATGGTCTGGTATGCGAATGCCCCAAGGGCGATCGCCGACGGCACTCCTTCGAGGCGCTCGCCAAACGCGAACGAAGCGGCGCCGAGGAGTGGCGCCGAGACGACCAGCTGGTAGAGCATGGTCTTTTCCGCGCTGACGTTTTTGAGCGCGCTCGCTTTGATGACCAGTGTGGTCGCCGCCCACGCCAATGCGGCGCCGACCATCATCACATCGCCGAGCATCTGATGCGGATCGGTAGCGGGCGTCGGCAAACCGAACGCGATGACAATGCCTACGAACGACAGCGCCAGCCCGAACCATTGCGAAGGATGAAAATGATCGCCGGGAATGAACCAGCGCGATCCGATCACGACAAAGAATGGCGCCAGATAGATAAAGAGCACGGCGCGTGTCGCCGTGGTCCATAGCAGGCCCGGATAGATCAGCAAGAACTCGAGCGCGAATAACACGCCGGCGGCTATCCCTGCCCAGAGCGAGCCGTCGCGCTCGAATAACTTAAGCCCCCGCCAACGCACCCAGGCGGCGACCAGCACTGCAGCTACGACCGAGCGCGCGGCCGATTGAAGGAACGGCGGGATGTCGTGGATGGCGAGTTTGATCGCGACTTGATTGAAACCCCAGCACAGCGAAAGCCCGACCACCGTCGCGATGGCGAGCGCGTCAAGCGGGCGAGAGTTTGCGGGGGGATGGACCAACGTCGCGACTTTAAAAATGCCGCGGGTGTTTTAATGCTGGCGGCAATGCGAGCAAATACCGGTAATTTCGATCACCGGACTTTTCGGCGTGAATCCGGCCGCGCGACAGGAGGTTTTGAGCGAGTCGGTTGCAGCGCCGCCCGGCGCCTCTCCGACCGCGCCGCATTGTTCGCAAATCAAGAACACGATCGGATCGTTGCTGGCGTGACTATGCACGCACGCGACGAACGAGTTGCGGCTCTCAATGCGATGAACCAAGCCGTTCTCGCGTAAGAAATCGAGCGCGCGATAGACCGAGATCGGCGCCGGACGGCGTTTAGAGCCGAGCCGGTCCATGACTTCATAGGCGCCGAGCGGCTTATGGCTCGCCAGCAAAGCTTCGAGCACCTGGCGGCGCATTTGGGTCAACCGTTGGCCGCGCGCCGCACACAGCTGTTCGGCATGGGTAAGTGCCGAACTCGTGCAGCTGCCGTGATCGTGATCTGGCGCCGGAAATACGGTTTGGGCTTTTGAGGTCATTCAAAGCTAGGGGCTTGCACCACTAGATAGTGATTCTGGGCCATCGTGAAACACGAAGAGCTGCGAATTTTGATGTTGCGCCGCAGCAAGAACCGTCCCACATTCGCGCGATTTCGGCCAAATGTCACGCCACAAAGCCGCTGATAAGGATGCGGTCCACTTTCTCAATTTGAGGGTCATCATGCTGAAAGGAAAGACCGCCCTGGTCACCGGTTCAACGTCGGGCATCGGGCTGGGCTATGCGCGGGCGCTTGCCGGGCAGGGCGCCAACGTCACGCTGAATGGCTTCGGCAATAAGGACGCGATCGAACAGCTCCGCGTCGGCATCGAGAAGGAGTTCGGCGTACGCGCATTTTATTCGCCGGCTGACATGAGCAAGCCCGAGGAAATCGCCGACATGGTCCACGCCACTGAAAGGACCTTCGGCTCGCTCGATATTCTCATCAACAACGCCGGGGTGCAGTACGTCGCTCCGATCGAAGAATTCCCGATCGAGAAATGGAACCAGATTATCGCCATCAATCTTTCATCCGCCTTCCACACCATTCGCGCCGCGGTACCGGGCATGAAGTCGCGCAAATGGGGCCGCATCATCAACACCGCCTCGGCGCACTCGTTGGTCGCCTCCCCGTTCAAGGTCGCTTACGTATCCGCCAAGCATGGCCTTGCAGGCCTCACCAAGACGGTCGCGCTCGAGGTGGCGACCTTCGGGATCACCGTCAATTGCATCAGTCCCGGCTACGTGTGGACGCCGCTTGTCGAGGCCCAAATTCCCGACACCATGAAGGCGCGCGGCATGACTGAAGAGCAGGTCAAGCGCGACGTGCTGTTGGCGGCGCAACCGACCAAGGAATTCGTCACCATCGACGAAGTCGCGTCGCTCGCCGTCTATTTGTGTTCCGATGCAGCAAAAGCGATTACCGGCGCCAACCTTTCCATCGACGGCGGTTGGACTGCGGCGTGAGGTTCGGCGCGACCTGAGGTTATTTAGCGCCGCCGTGGCCCGAACACTGCCATGAAGAACCCGCTCGCCGCGCTGATGCCGGGACGCGGCGCAAATAGTGCGCAGCCGCTCATCACCAAGCGCGTCAATCTGGCGCTGCAAGGTGGAGGTGCGCACGGCGCCTTCACCTGGGGCGTGCTCGAGCATTTGCTGGCTGACGGCCGTCTTCAATTCGAAGGTATTTCCGGCACATCGGCCGGCGCCGTCAACGGCGTCATGCTCGCCGACGGCCTGATCCGCGGCGGCCCCGCCGAAGCGCAGAAACGGCTCGCCGATTTTTGGCGTGCGGTGAGCAACAACGGCAATCTCCCGGCCATGCAGCGCGCCGTGGTCGAGCGAATGTTGTCTTTTATTCCGCTCGAGGGCACGCCGATGCAGGCTTGGCTCGAGACGTGGGCGCGCTATTTTTCGCCGTACGATTTCAATCCGCTCAACATCAATCCCCTCAAGGATCTGTTCGAACGCTTCGTGGATTTCGAAGCGTTGCGCGCCGCGAGCGACCTGCAAATCTTTATTTCAGCCACCAACGTGCAGACCGGCCGGGTGCGTATCTTTTCGCGCGACAAGATAACCGCCGAAGCTCTGATGGCGTCGGCCTGCCTGCCATTGTTGTTCCGGGCGGTCGAGATCGATGGCATTCCCTATTGGGACGGCGGCTATCTCGCCAACCCGGTGATTTTTCCGTTTTACGGCACCACCAAGACTGAGGATGTTTTGGTCGTGCAAATCAATCCGCTCGTCCGCCAGGCGACGCCGACATCGGCCAACGAGATTATGAATCGCATCAACGAGATCACCTTCAACTCGTCGCTCCTTTCGGAATATCGGGCGATTGAATTTGTCTCTCGTTTGATCGATCAAGACCGGCTGCCGCGCGGCATTGGCAAGGGCCAGTACCGCCGGATCAACGTGCATCGCATTGTGCTCGACGACCACGGGACGGCGTTTGACGCGGCCAGCAAAGTCTCGACGGATTACACGTTGTTCGAGGCGCTGCACGTAGCCGGCAAGCGCGCCGCGCGGCGTTTTCTCGATGACCATTTTGAAGACATCGGCGTGAAAGGCACCGTCGACCTCGCGGCGGAAGCGCGCGCGGAATGGGCGTGATGGAAATCGCCGATGGCTGATGTGACGCCGCTGTTGTCCGCTGAAGTCGGCGCCGCCCGGCTCGACGTTTGCGTAGCCGACATCACGACCCTTGATCTCGATGCCATCGTCAACGCCGCGAATCGCACCTTGCTTGGCGGTGGCGGAGTTGACGGCGCCATCCATCGTGCCGCCGGACCCGAACTGCTAGCCGAATGCCGGACGCTCGGCGGTTGCGAAACCGGCAGCGCCAAGATTACTCGCGGCTATCAGCTGAAAGCGAAGCACGTGATCCACGCGGTGGGGCCGGTGTGGAGCGGAGGCAACGAGGGCGAGGATGAGCTCCTCGCCTCCTGTTACCGGACCGCGCTTGAACTCGCGGCTGCAAACCGTCTCGGCTCGCTGGCATTCCCGGCGATCTCAACCGGCGTCTATCGCTTTCCGCCGGATCGCGCCGCCCGTGTTGCGATCGGCACCGTTTCGTCAGAACTGGCGGCTTCCCGACGCGGCATTCTTCGAGTGGTTTTTTGCTGTTTTTCCCCGGAGGCCGCGGGGCACCACATCGATGCCCTCGCCGGCCTTGGCGTTGCCTAACCGTTAAGCCAAGGCTTGAGCCTGAGGCTTGAGCCTGCTGCAACCCTGCCCTGTAACAAGCGCGCTGGAAAAAACATAAGCTAGCTTATATTAAGCGGGCTGGGGAACAGGATGTCCACCAAATGACCCCGGTTTCGCGACGGCGAGAATTCGCCTTTATGGTCAATGATGTAGCTCGTTTGCTCCGCACCTATGCGGACCATCGCGCGGCACAATTTGGCATGACCCGCGCGCAATGGGCGGTGCTTGTCCGCCTTGATCGGTCCGAAGGCCTCAACCAGTCGGAACTCGCCGAAACGCTCGATCTGCAACCGATCACGCTGACCCGATTGCTCGACAAGCTCTGCGACAGCGGCTTGATCGAGCGGCGTCCGGATCCCGAAGACCGGCGGGCGAAGCGCCTCTTCCTTACGCCGGCGGCACATCCGCTCCTGAAACAACTCGCCGTTCTCGGCGAGGAAACCATGAACAGCGCCACCGAGGGCCTGTCGCACGACGACATCGAACGCATGGTGTCCGAGCTCGGGACAGTCAAAGACAACCTCCGCCGGTTAATCCAACAGCGAAATGCCAATGCGGCAGGGGGAGCGCGGCACTATGGCTGAACCTGTTCGCAAGACCGTCTCCCCTGTGCGTGATGAGATTACGGAAGCGCCACGAACGGTGCCGGTTGCGCCAGTCGTTCCCGTCGCTCCGGTGGAGAAGCGCGGCAAGGATCGCAATAAAGCTCCGGACAAGGGGCGCAAGATCAGCCGTCGCAGGGTGCGCTGGGTGTTGTTTGCGCTGTTGCCGATTGCGTTGATCGCCGGCGCGTATTGGTACGTCACCGGCGGCGCCGTCATGTCCACCGACGACGCTTACGTCAATGCGCAAAAGGTCGGAGTCTCGACCGACATTTCCGGCATCGTTCAGGACGTTGCGGTGCGCGACAACGAGCACGTTTCCGCCGGCCAGGTGCTCTATCGGCTCGATCCGCGTCAATTCCAGATCGCGCTCGACAATGCCAAAGCCAACTTGGCGCAAGTCGGGCAAATGCTCGACTCCATGAAGGAAGATTACAAGCGTATGGTGAGCGACGTTTCCGCTCAACAGGCTCAGGTCGATCTTGATCGAACCAATTTCGATCGCGCGCAGATGCTTTTGCGCACCGGCACCGCTACGCAAGCGACCTTCGATCAGGCGAACTACACCCTTCAGAATGATACCGGCAAGCTGAAGGCGTTGCAGGAGCAAACAAAGGTGCAGCTGGCGCGGCTCGGCGGCAATGTCGACACGCCGACGCCTGAGCTTCCGCAATACTTGCAGGCTCAAGCGCAAGTCGCCGAGGCGCAACGCCAACTCGATCATACCGTAATAACCGCGCCGTTCAGCGGCATCGTCACTGATGTGCCCGCTATCGCACCGGGCAAATATCTTGCCGCTTCGACGACCGCTTTCTTCCTGGTCGACACCGATCACGTGTGGGTCGACGCGACTCCAAAAGAGACCGAGCTGACTTACGTGCGTCCCGGGCAAACCGCGGCCGTGACCGTCGACACCTACCCCGACGTCGAATGGCACGGCGTGGTCGAAAGCGTAAGCCCGGCGGCGGCGCAGGAATTCGCGTTGCTGCCGGCGCAGAATACCAGCGGCAACTGGGTGAAGGTGGTGCAACGCGTACCAATGCGGGTGCGGATCGATACCAGCGATCCAAATTTGCCGCCGCTGCGCGCCGGCATGAGCGTCATCGTCGACGTCGACACCGGCCACGCCCGCGGCGTTCCGCATTTCCTCACCGCATTGTTCGGCCATCGGCCAAGCGTGCGGTAATGGGCGGCGAGATCGTAGCGGGTGGTGGCAATCGCGGCGCGCTGACCTGCTGCGTCATCCTCGCGACGCTCATGCAGGCGCTCGACACCACCATCGCCAATGTGGCGCTCCCCTACATGCAGGGCAGCGTGTCCGCGAGCCAGGATCAAATCGCCTGGGTCCTGACGTCTTACATCGTGGCCGCCGCCATCATGACTCCGCCGACCGGCTTTCTCGCGAGCCGGTTCGGAATAAAGCGTCTTTTCATGGTCGCCATCACCGGCTTCACGGTGGCGTCGATGCTTTGCGGTATGGCACAATCGTTAAATCAGATTGTGTTGTTTCGCGTGCTGCAAGGCGCTTTCGGCGCCTCGCTCGTGCCGTTGTCGCAAACGGTGCTGCTCGGCAGTTATCCGCGGGAGCGCCAAGGCTTCGCCATGGCGCTGTTCGGCATCGGTGTGATGATCGGTCCGGTGCTCGGGCCGGTGCTCGGCGGCTGGCTGACTGAGAATTACAGTTGGCGCTGGGTATTTTACATCAACCTGCCGATCGGGATCATCGATCTGATCGGCATCATGATCTTTCTGCCGGAGACGCCGGCGAACTCGAAAGATCGGCTCGATTGGTTCGGGTTCGGCACATTGAGCCTGGCGCTTGGCGCATTGCAGATCATGCTCGATCGCGGCGAGCAACTCGACTGGTTCGGTTCCGGTGAGATCATCATCGAGGCGATCGTCGCCGTCTCGGCATTCTATTTGTTTATTGTGCACACCTTCACCGCCGACAAACCCTTCGTGCGGCCCGGCCTGTTCCGCGACCGCAACTTCGCCGCCGGCGTGTTGTTTATCTCCGTGGTTGGTCTCACCTACTACGCGTCAATGGCGCTGCAGCCGCCCTATCTGCAGGAGTTGATGGATTATCCGGTCGTTACCGCCGGTCTGGTCATGGGGCCGCGCGGAGTGGGCACCATGGCGTCCATGCTGTTCGTCGGCCGTCTGGTCGGGCGGGTCGACACGCGTTATTTGCTCATCGTCGGATTATCGCTTACCGCGTGGTCGTTTTATCAAATGACCGGTTGGACCCCGGACGTCTCGCAGGGAACAATTATCAGCATCACTATGGTTCAGGGTTTCGGTCTCGGCTTCCTGTTCGTCCCGCTGAGCGCGGCCACCTTGTCGACGCTGCCGACGTCGGAGCGCGCCGAAGGCGCGGGCTTGTTCAGCCTGTCGCGGAACATCGGCTCGAGCGTCGGCATTTCGGTGGTGAACAGCATGTTGGTGCAGAATACCCAGGCCAATCACGCCGCCATTGCACCGAGCGTCAACGCGGTGAATCGCGGCTTCGAAAATCCACTCATCGCGCACTCCTGGAATCCGCTGACCGCCGCCGGCCGCGCGGCGCTCGACGCGGTGGTGACGCGGCAAGCGCAAATCATCGCTTATATCGACGATTATAAGATGCTGATGATCGCGACGTTGGTGGTGATGCCGCTGCTGATCGTGTTCAGGCGGCCGTCGCGTTCCGCGCCGGCGCCGGTGATTGTTCACGAATAAGTCTGAGGGCTCGTCCCGACGCGCGAACGGCGAGCCGGTGAGGCTCGCCGTTCTATCTCAGTGCAATGTGGCGAAGGCTACTCGCCGGCGGCGGCTTCCCGCGGCTCGGCACCCTCGGCCTTCTGCTTGGCTTCGAGGTCCTCGCCAGTCTGCTGATCGACGACTTTCATTGAGAGCCTGACTTTGCCGCGGTCGTCGAAGCCCAAGAGCTTGACCTTGACCTTGTCGCCTTCCTTGACGACATCGGAGGTCTTCTGCACCCGGCGCGGCGCAAGCTGGCTGATATGCACCAGGCCATCCTTGGCGCCGAAGAAGTTCACGAAGGCGCCGAAGTCCATGACCTTGACGACAGTACCTTCGTAGATGTGACCGACTTCCGGATCGGAAGCGATCGACTTGATCCAATTGAGCGCCGCGGTGATCGACTCCGCATTGGCGGAGGCGACTTTCACGGTGCCGTCGTCGGAAATGTCGATCTTGGCGCCGGTCTTTTCCACGATCTCGCGGATCACCTTGCCGCCCGAGCCGATCACTTCGCGGATCTTGTCGACCGGAATTTTCAGGGTCTCGATGCGCGGGGCGTGCTCACCGAGTTCGGCGCGTGCGGTGTTGATGGCCTTCGCCATCTCACCAAGGATATGCAAGCGGCCGTCCTTCGCTTGAGCCAAGGCGACCTTCATGATCTCTTCGGTGATGCCGGCGATCTTGATGTCCATTTGCAGCGAGGTGACGCCGCCTTCTGTGCCGGCAACTTTGAAATCCATATCGCCAAGATGATCTTCATCGCCGAGAATGTCGGAAAGCACGGCGAATCGCTTATCTTCGAGAATAAGCCCCATCGCGATCCCTGCCGTCGGCCGCTTGAGCGGCACGCCGGCATCCATCAGCGCGAGTGAGGATCCGCACACCGTCGCCATCGAGGACGAGCCGTTCGACTCGGTAATCTCCGAAACCAGACGGATGGTGTAGGGGAACTCTTCTCTCGACGGCAGCATCGGATGAATTGCCCGCCAGGCGAGTTTGCCGTGGCCGATCTCTCGCCGGCCTGGCGCCCCGATGCGGCCGGTTTCGCCGACCGAGAAGGGCGGGAAATTGTAGTGCAGCAAGAAGGTTTCCTTGTACGTCCCCTGCAGCGCGTCGATGAACTGCTCATCCTCGCCGGTGCCGAGCGTGGCGACCACCAGTGCTTGGGTCTCGCCGCGCGTGAACAAGGCCGAGCCGTGAGTACGCGGCAACACGCCCACCTCGCATACGATTTGCCGGACGGTTTTTACGTCGCGGCCGTCGATGCGTGTGCCGGTGTCGAGGATGTTCCAGCGCACGATCTTGGCTTCGAGCTCCTTGAACACGGCAGCGACCGCGAGCTTGTCATGCTTCGGTTCGCCGCCTTCGGGAAAGAAGTGCTCCATGACCCGCAGTTTGACCGCGGCGACCGCATCTTGACGCTCTTGTTTGGGCACGATTGCGTAAGCCGCCCGCAAATCCTTTTCGGCCAGTCCGAGAATTTGTTTTTCCAGCGCGCTATGATCGGCGACCATCAGGTCGCGCGGCTCTTTCGCCGCTTTTTCCGCGAGCCGGATGATGGCTTCGATCACCGGCTGGAAATGCCGGTGCCCGAACATCACCGCGCCGAGCATGATGTCTTCGGACAGCTCCTTTGCTTCCGACTCCACCATCATCACCGCGTCCTGGGTGCCGGCGACAACGAGGTCGAGCTGGCTCTCCGGCATTTCGTCCAGTGCCGGATTGAGTACGTATTCGTTGTTGATGAAACCAACGCGCGCGCCGCCGATCGGGCCCATGAAAGGCGCACCGGAAAGGGTAAGTGCCGCCGACGCCGCGACCATGGCGACGATATCCGGATCGTTCTCCTGGTCGTGCGAGAGCACGGTGACGGTTATTTGCGTATCGCAGCGCCAGCCGTCGGCAAATAGTGGACGGATCGGGCGGTCGATCAGGCGCGACGTCAGCGTATCCTTTTCGGTCGGACCGCGTTCGCGCTTGAAGTAGCCGCCGGGAATGCGGCCGGCGGCGTAATATTTCTCGGTGTAGTTGACGGTCAGCGGAAGGAAATCGATGCCTTCTTTCGGCTGCTTCGCCGCTACCACGGCGGCGAGCACGGTGGTCTCGCCGTAAGTGGCCATGACGGCGCCGTCGGCTTGGCGCGCGACCTTTCCGGTCTCTAGCGTGAGCGGGCGGCCACCCCAGTCAAGTTGAACACGATGAATATTGAACATTTCGATTGTCTCTCATGGTTTTCACGGCGGCGCGAAAGCCATGAGCAAGACGGCGAGAGGCTATCGTTCGCAACGGAGTTGCGAATCCAAAAAGCATCCGGCGATCCTGCCATGGCCATCGGGCCTATCCCGCGACATTGACGGGCCTTGCCCGTCGTCAAATCGGCAGAATTTTATTCTGCCGCGCAAATGGCGAAGGCGTCTTTGCGCTTCGCCGATACGCGCGCGGAAAAGCCCGCGCGCAAACTTAAATCAGCGGCGAATACCAAGCCGCTCGATCAACTCTTTGTAACGTCCTTCATTAGTGCGCCGAAGGTAGTCGAGTATCTGACGGCGCTGCGACACGAGCTTCAACAGCCCGCGCCGCGAGTGGTTGTCCTTGACGTGTGTTTTGAAGTGCTCGGTGAGGTTGGTGATCCGCTCCGACAACAGCGCAACCTGTACTTCGGGTGAACCGGTGTCGCCGGACTTTACGGAATACGACTTGATAACCTCCGCCTTGCGTGCGGTCGTAATCGACATCGTCTACTAAACCTTTCGTTACCTACGGGCGCGACCTGTCACGCCAGCTAGATTAAAAACGCGCTTGGGAACGATTTCTCCGCGCTCGACCTCGGCAATGGCAACGAGCTGACCGCCCGAAGCGACTTGTACCAGGCCGTTGACGACGGCGGCGTCGCGCCCTCGCATGAGAACGGCTTGACCCCTTTGGAGCCTCGCCGCGTCTGCCGGGCTAACGGCCAGCGCCGGGATGTCGTCCAGCGCGGTCTCGACCGGCAGTAGCAAGTCGGCAAGGGTTCCCTCGCCAGCGGCCGCTCTATGACACAAAGATTCAAGCTGTTCCAGCGAAATCATGGCGGCTTCGGCAAACGGGCCGACGCGGTTACGGCGAAGCGCGCAGACATGTCCCAGCGTGCTTAACGACCGCCCAAGATCGCGGGCCAGCGCCCGAACGTAAGTCCCTTTGCCGCATTCAGCGGCGAGGACGGTATGGTCTCGATCCGGCATCTCAACCACGCCGAGGCGATAGATCGTGACCGTGCGCGGCGCGATGTTGACCACTTCGCCTTCCCGGGCGAGATCGTAGGCGCGCGCCCCCTCGATCTTCACTGCGGAAAAGCGCGGCGGTACTTGCTCGATCGTGCCGGTAAAGCCCCGCAAAGCAGCCGCGAGCGCCGCGGCGTTGGGCCGGCCTTCGCTCGTCGCTACCACGCGGCCTTCGGCGTCGTCGGTGTCGCGTTCCTCGCCCCAGCGGACGGTAAATACATAGGTCTTGCGGCTGTCGACGACGAACGGCACGGTTTTTGTCGCTTCGCCGAGCGCGATGGGCAACAGGCCCGAGGCGAGCGGGTCGAGTGTGCCGGCGTGACCGGCGCGTTTGGCGGCGAACAAACGCTTGGCGACCGCGACAGCATGAGTGGAAGTCATGCCAATCGGCTTATCGAGCACGATCCAGCCATGGACGTCGCGTTTTATTTGTTTGCTCTTTTTTCGCAGTTGGCCCGGCTTTTCCGTCTCCGCCAACTGGGCAGGGTTGGAGATGGGGTTCAACGGCTCGGCGCTAAAGGAATATCCCCCTGCCGCCGCGCTGCGCTCGGCGACCTCGTCCTCGAGCGCAGAGGCGTCGTTGTCGGCGATGTGCCGTGGGTCACCAATCATCATTCGTCTTTCCCGCCGTCGAGGTCGCGCCTGACTTCGGGCGTTTGCAAGAGTTTGGCGATCCGCTCCGCCTCGTCGAATCTTTCGTCGATGCGAAACCGAATGTCGGGGGCAAATTTCAGGTTGACGCGCCGGGAAATCTCGCCGCGTACGTAGCGTTTGTTGCGCTCGAGCGCATCGATCACCGGCTGTATGTCGCGGCCGCCGAGCGGCATGACATAAATCGTCGCGAGTCTAAGATCGGGGCTCATGCGCACTTCGGGAATGGTGATCATGTGCGCTTCGATCACCGGGTCATGGATATCGCCGCGCGACAGCATGTCCGCGAGCTCATGACGGATCATCTCTCCGACGCGAAGCTGGCGTTGCGATCCGCCTTCCGAGTGCTGGTGGTGCCGTGGCATGATCAATTCTTCATTCTTGTTGTCATCGTTCGCGCATGCGGACGATCCAGTAATCCCATTTGCTCGGTGATTACTGCATGCCCCGCCTACCGGGGGCACGACACGTCAGCCAGCGAACGTGAGTATTGGACTCACAGCGTCCGCTGCACGGTCTCCACGCGATAGCATTCGATCACGTCGCCGGCTTTCATATCCTGATAATTTTCGAATGCCATGCCGCATTCCTGTCCGGCGACGACCTCACGTGCATCGTCCTTGAAACGCTTGAGTTGCGACAGCTTGCCTTGATGGACGACGACACTGTCGCGAATGAGGCGCACATTGGCGCCGCGCTCGACCACGCCGTCGGTCACGCGGCAACCGGCGACATTGCCGACCTTCGAGACTTTGAAGACCTCGAGGACGGTGGCATTGCCGAGCATTGTCTCGCGCAGCGTCGGCGCCAGAAGACCCGACATCGCTTTCTTCACGTCATCGACGAGATCGTAGATGATGTTGTAGTAGCGGATTTCGATTGCCGCCTGCTCGGCCGCCTCGCGCGCTTCCTTGTGCGCGCGAACGTTAAAACCGATGACCGCGGCATTGGATGCTTGCGCCAGCGTCACGTCGGATTCGGTGATGCCGCCGGCGCCGGAAAAGATCACACGGGCGGCGACTTCCTCGGTCGAAAGCTTCTCCAACGCCCCGACGATGGCTTCGATGGAGCCCTGCACGTCGCCCTTTATCACCAGCGGGAATTCCTTGCGGCCGGCGGTCTTGAGCTGACTCATCATCTGCTCGAGCGAACCGCGCATTCCGGTCTGCCGGGCCGCCATGATTTCACGCTTCTGCCGCGCGCGGTAATCGGCGATCTCGCGGGCGCGCGCTTCGGTTTCGACCGCGGCCAGCCGGTCGCTCGCCTCGGGCGTGCCGTTAAAGCCGAGCACTTCCACCGGCATCGAAGGGCCGGCGGCCACGACCGAATGTCCAGTATCGGAAACCAGTGCGCGCACGCGCCCCCATTCCGATCCGGCAACAACGATGTCGCCAGGCTTGAGCGTGCCGCGCTGGACCAGGACCGTGGCGACCGGGCCGCGGCCGCGGTCAAGCCGCGCCTCGATTACCGTGCCTTCGGCCGCCCGGTTCGGGTTGGCCTTTAATTCGAGCACTTCGGCTTGGAGCGCGATGACATCGAGAAGCCGATCGAGATTGCGCTTCTCCTTCGCCGAGACGTCCACTTCGAGGGTGTCACCGCCCAGCGATTCGACCTGGATCTCATGCTGGAGCAATTCAGTGCGCACGCGCTCAGGCTTGGCGTCCGCTTTGTCGATCTTATTGATCGCGACAATGATCGGAACTTTGGCGGCTTTGGCGTGATGGATTGCTTCGACCGTCTGCGGCATCACGCCGTCGTCGGCAGCGACCACGAGAATGACGATGTCGGTGATCTTGGCGCCGCGCGCCCGCATCGCCGTGAAGGCGGCATGACCCGGTGTGTCGATAAAGGTGATGCGGCCTCCGGAGGGCGACGTCACCTGATAGGCGCCAATGTGTTGGGTGATGCCGCCGGCTTCGGCCGCCGCCACATCGGTTGAACGGATGGCGTCAAGGAGCGACGTCTTACCGTGGTCGACGTGGCCCATAATGGTAACAACGGGCGCGCGAGGCAGAAGATTTTCTGGAGCATCCGGGGCGTCGAACATGCCCTCTTCAACGTCGGATTCGGCGACGCGGCGCACGGTGTGCCCGAGTTCCTCGGCGATGAGCTGGGCGGTATCGGCGTCGATCGTATCGGTGATCTTCGCCATGTGACCCTGCTGCATAAGGATGCGGATCACGTCGACGCCGCGTTCGGCCATGCGATTGGCTAGTTCCTGGATGGTGATGGTCTCAGGGATCGTCACCTCGCGGGCGATTTTTTCCTTCGGCTCGTCGCGATGGCCGGTCATGCGCTGCACGCGGCGGCGGAAAGAGGCCACTGAACGCTCGCGGATGTCGTCGGCGGAAAGCGCCGTCACGACAGTCAATCGGCCGCGGCGCTTTTCGCCGACGCGCGGCGCTTTCGGCGCTGGCGCTGGCCGAGCCGGCAAGCCGCGGCGCGCGCTACGCGGCGCCTCTTCTTCCTCAGCTTCAAGGGCCGGCCGGGCGGTGCCCGGCTTTACCAGCGTGTCCGCGCCGAAGCGCCGCTTGGCAACTTCGTCGGCTTTGCGCTTGGTTTCTTCATCGTGCTTGCGCCGATCCTCTTCGTCACGCTTGCGGGTCTCGGCGGCAACGCGGTCGGCACGCTCGGCTTCCTCGCGGGTTAGGCGAATTCGCGCCTCTTCTTCGGCGATCTTGCGCTCTTCCGCCTCGCGCAATCGCGCGTCGGCGAGCGCGTGCGCGCGGGCGCTGCGCTCCTCTTCAGTAAGGGTGCGTAAGACGACGCCGGAAGGTCTGGCGGGAGCGGCCGCGGGCGCCGAAGGCGCGCTGGCCGGAGTGGCTGGCGCGGGCTTTGCCGCCGCGGGGACAGCGCGCTTTGCCGTCGCAGCACCGCGGTCGGCAACCGGCGCGGTCTCGGCTTTGAATTCGCCGGGGCCGGCGGCGCGGCGTTTGACCTTCTCCACCACAACGGCCTTGCTGCGGCCATGGCTGAAGCTCTGGCGCACAACGCCCTGCTCGACGCCGCCACGCTTTAAGGTCAGCGTCTTGGTAGAACTGACGCTCAGCTTCTCGCCACTATTCTTCGTCTCGGTCATACACGCCCGTTTCCGTACACACCGGCATCTTCGGCCGGTTGAATTCTCGCCGCCCCTTGGCCCTGAATGTGCTGGTCGCCGGTCCGAAACCTTTCAAGGCGCTGACAGCGCGCCAAAAAGGTCTCGCTGGCTGGGCCGGCGAGCACGGCTGCATGTACCACATTTGGGCGGTGTAATGCCAAATCCAATTGGGCCGAGGTAAAGAATGTCATGATCGCCAGCAGCCGATCCGGCTGCCGGCGGCGCCACACCGCCTCAAGCTTCCTTTTGCCGTCCGCAGCGGCCTCGGCCGCATGCAATAGAGCCGCGACCTCGCCCTTTTCCAGGGCGGTCTCGACCTTGGTAAAGCCCGTGAGCACCGTTCCGGCTTTGCCGGCAATCGCCAAGGCGTCGAGTGCCGCGCGCTCAAGCGACATTTCGGTCCGCACGACGAGATCCGCGGGCAACCGCACGTCGCGCTTGAATCCGCGCGCGAAAACTTTGCGTTTGATCGCGTCCTCAAGTGCGGGACGCGTTGCGGTGACCCAAATCCCACGGCCGGGGAGTTTGTTTTTGACGTCAGGGACCGCCTCGCCAATCGGCCCGACTACGAACCGGATGAGATCAGCAATCGGCCGCACCGTATGGGTGGCGGCGCACAGCCGGCTGAGCTCGCGCCGGTCTGATCCGCGATCGAGTTCGCTCGCCGGTGCGTTATCACCGATCTGCCCGATCATGGCGCAATCGCTCCCTCACGCCTGCACTTCCGGCATTTCGGCCTCTTCGGCTGCCGGCGGCGGGGCGAGGTCGGCTTCAGTGACCCAGCCCGCTTTCAGGCGCGCCTGCATCACGAGTGCTTCGGCTTCCTCCCGTGACAGCTCAAAGCCGTCGAGAAAGCCGGGTTCGCGCACGTTCTCGCCGTCCTTGCGTTCGGTCCAGCCGGCGAGATCATCGGTCGCGCACCCCGCCAGATCTTCCACGGTCTTGACGCCGTTTTCACCGAGGCGAACCATCATCGCGGTATTGATGCCCGGTATCTCCCGCAGCGCATCTTCAACGCCGAGTTCCAGGCGCTTGGCGTCGAGTTCGGCTTCAATCTTGGCCAAATATTCGCGGGCCCGGGTTTGCAACTCGGACGCTGTGTCCTCGTCGAACCCTTCGATGCCCGCCACTTCTTTGGCATCAACAAGCGCAAGCTCCTCGACCGAGGTGAATCCCTCCGATGCCAGCAATTGGCCGATCACTTCGTCGACATTGAGCGAGTCGATGAACATGCGGGTGCGGTTCTCGAATTCGGCATGGCGCCGCTCCGATTCCTCCTGCTCGGTGAGGATGTCGATGTCCCAGCCGGTAAGCTGCGATGCGAGCCGCACGTTTTGTCCGCGGCGGCCGATGGCCAGCGAAAGCTGCTGATCCGGCACCACCACTTCGATGCGTTCGCGCTCCTCGTCGAGCACGACTTTGGCGACTTCGGCCGGCGCTAGCGCGTTGACGACGAAAGTCGCGATATCCATCGACCAGGGGATGATGTCGATTTTCTCGCCCTGCAACTCGTTGACCACGGCTTGCACGCGCGAGCCGCGCATGCCGACGCAAGCGCCGACCGGATCGACCGAGGAATCTCGCGACTGGACGGCGATTTTGGCGCGCGAGCCTGGATCGCGAGCGACTGCTTTAACTTCGACAATGCCGTCGTAGATTTCCGGCACTTCCTGAGCGAACAATTTCGACATGAATTGCGGATGCGTGCGCGACAGGAAAATCTGCGGCCCGCGCTGTTCGCGGCGCACGTCGTAAATGTAGGCGCGGATGCGGTCGCCGTTGCGGAAAACCTCGCGCGGCAGCATCTCGTCGCGCCGCACGATCGCTTCGCCGCGGCCGAGATCGACCACCACGTTGCCGTACTCGACGCGCTTGACGATGCCGTTGACGATATCGCCGATGCGGTCCTTGTATTCGTCATATTGCCGATCGCGCTCGGCCTCGCGCACTTTTTGCACGATCACTTGCTTGGCCGATTGCGCGGCGATGCGCCCATATTCGAGCGGCGGCAGCGGATCGGCAATGGTGTCGCCGAGCTGTGCGGCGGGATGCCGCCGGCGCGCGTCATCGAGGCTGATCTGAAACGCGGGATTTTCGACCGCGTCGACCACCAGCATATGCCGCGACAGATGCAGCTCGCCGCTTTTCGGATCGATTTCGGCGCGCACTTCGGTTTCGCTGCCGTAGCGCGAGCGCGCCGCCTTGGCGATCGCGTCCTCCATGGCGCCAAGCACGATTTTGCGGTCAATCGCCTTTTCCCGGGCAACCGCGTCCGCGATCTGCAATAGTTCGAGCTTATTGGCGCTTATCGTCGCCATAGTCAGTCTCCGTTGTGTGATTAACGCGCCGGTTCGATCCCGGCGCCGCGTTCTTTCGTTTCTCGGCGTTGTCTGCTTTGTCGCCGTGCTTGCTCCGCCGCAGCGATTCTGAAATCAACGCGTCGGTGAGCAAAAGCCTTGCTTCGCTCATGTCCTCGATCCGCAGCAAAACTTCGCGGTTCTCGGCGTCGCCGCCATCGTTACGGCGAAGCCGCGCGCAGTCGCCATCGGTCCCGAGAAGCTCGCCGCGAAACCGCTTGCGGCCGTCAACGAGCGCAAGCATCTCGATATGCGCCAGATGGCCGGCATAGCGTTCGAAATCGGAACGGCGCACCAGCGGCCGGTCAATTCCGGGAGACGAAATTTCCAACCGATAGGCCCCATCAATGGGGTCGGCCACGTCGAGCACCGGCGACAGCGCGCGCGAGGCCGCCTCGCAATCCTCAATAGCCAGGGTTCCGTCCGGGCGCTCGGCCATGATCTGGACAGTGCAACCGGCCGAACCGGAAATGCGCACGCGCACCAGCCGGTAACCCAGATCGGCAAGTACCGGCTCGGCGAGAACAGCGATGCGAGCTGCTCGGCCTGGCTCGGCAATAAGCCGTGGCTCATCAGCAAAGCCTGTCAGACTCTCGTCCATCCGGTCCGCTACGATTCGTTGTGCACTCTTAACCCGGCGCGGAATTCCCGGCGCTCAGGTAATAAAAAAGAGCGGGTCCCGGAGGGCCCACTCTCAAAACCGTTCAGATCAACCGAACGCTATGAGGTATCCATTAGGAGCTATCCGTAATGGATGCGCGAAATATAGCGGTTTCCTGGGCGGTTGCAAGGGGGCGGCGCTTCTCGATCTAACGCCGTCGAAAGATCAAAAAACACGGCGCGCGCTCTTGCCGCGCGGCCTTGGCGTGATATCGCGTGCCGCTGAACTCCGGCCACGGCCGCCGCCAGTCGTCAGCGCATTGCGCCGTCCATTCGAAATCTGGCGAGCGCAGAAACCGCTGCAGCGTCCATGCCGCGTAATCGGAGATATCGGTGACAAAGCGGACTTCGCCGCCGGACCGCAACAGGCGAGCGAATTGCGCGACGGTCGCGTCCTGAACAAAGCGGCGCTTCCAGTGGCGGCGTTTTGGCCAAGGGTCGGGATGAACGAGCTCGATACGGGCGAGCGAGCCATCTGGAAGCCATTTCATTAACCCGTCGGCCTCGTCGAAATGCAGGCGGATATTTTCCAGATCGGTGTCTTCGATGGCGGCCAACGCTTTGGCCATGCCGTTGACGAACGGCTCGACGCCAATGAAACCGTGTGCCGGCCGCGCCGCCGCTTGAGCGACTAGATTCTCGCCGCCGCCGAAGCCGATCTCGAGCTGAACTTCGGAAACCGGCGAGGGGAAAAGCTCAGCCAGCTCCCTTGGGACCGGTCGAGCGATATCGAGCGCCAAGCGTGGCAGCAAACTTGTCAGCAGCTCTGCTTGCCGGTTGCGGAGCTTGTGGCCCTTGCGGCGGCCGAAGAACGTGCGCGCCGGATGAAGGTTCGTGTTCATCGCCGCCGCGTCTGAGTTGACCGTGCGGACCGCCTTTAGTGTGATTGGTCCGTCGTCGGATTCTGTCCGCCGTCGTGTTGCTCTTGGTCGTGCTGGTCTTGCTGATGCTGTTGTTGTTCACGCAGCTCTTGCTGGTGCTTTTTCGCCATGTGGCGGCCAACGAGGCAACCGGCGGCCGCTCCAATCAAACCATGATGATGCGCGTAATGTCCGGCGACGCCGCCAACAATGGCGCCCTTGATGCAGCCCTTGGCGTCTGCCGGAATTGATGTAAGCGCGAGCGCAGGTACCAACAGTGCGCTGGCCAAAATCGCTTTCATGTTGCGACGACCTCCTTCATGCGGGATCAGCAGGCCGGCTCGATGCCGGCGCTGCGCTTTATCGCCTGCAGGTAATGACGCCCTCGATCATAAGCCAGGGCGCGGAGGTCGCGGGGTTAAGTTTGCCGCCGCCTAGTTCGGCTGGGCTTAACGAAAGCTGCGCTTGAGCGCATCGGCAAGGTCGGTGCGCTCCCAAGAGAAACCGCCATCCTTCTCGGGCGCGCGGCCGAAATGGCCGTAGGCCGCTGTCCGCCGATAGATCGGGCGGTTCAGCTTAAGTGCCCGACGAATGCTGGTCGGACGCAAGGGAAAGAGTTCGGGAAGAAGCTTTTGCAGCTTTGCCTCGTCGACCTTGCCGGTACCGTGGGTGTCGACATAGACCGACATTGGGTCCGCCACCCCAATCGCGTAGGCGATTTGGATGGTGCAACTCTCGGCCAGACCAGCAGCAACCACGTTTTTGGCCAGGTATCGCGCGGCATAAGCGGCCGAGCGGTCCACTTTGGTCGGGTCCTTGCCGGAAAAAGCGCCGCCGCCGTGGGGCGCGTAACCGCCGTAAGTATCGACGATGATCTTACGGCCGGTGAGACCGCAATCGCCATCGGGGCCGCCGACCACGAAGTTACCCGTCGGGTTGACCAGGAAGTCGCTGGATTTCTTCGGCATCCAGCCTTCCGGCAGCGCCGATTCCACCGCGTCCGCGATCATCTCCTTGACCATCCCGGGCGTGTATTTCTTGCCGTTGCGGCTCTGCGCGTTGTGCTGCGTCGACACCACGACTTTGGTGGCGCCGACCGGGTGGCCGTCGACGTATTTGACGGTCACTTGGCTCTTGGCGTCAGGCTGCAAATCAAACAACGCGCCGGAGCGGCGTTTTTCAGAGAGCACCTTAAGAATCTTGTGAGCGAAGTAGATCGGCGCCGGCATGAACGAGCCCTTCTCATAGACCTCGCTCTCGTTACAGGCATAGCCGAACATCATGCCTTGATCGCCCGCGCCTTCCTCCTCGCCGCTTTTCTTGGTTTTGGCGTCGACGCCCATGGCGATATCCGGCGACTGGCCGTGCAGAAGAACCTCGACGTCGGCGCCGTAATAAGAAAATCCGTCCTGGTCGTAGCCAATATCCTTGACGACCTGCCGGGCCGTCTCGGCGATCAGCTCGCGGTTCACTACGGCCTTGTCGCCGTGTTTATGGAACAGCGGCGCCTGGCCTCGGCCTTCGCCGGCAATGACGATTTTGTTGGTAGTGCACAAAGTCTCGCAGCCGAGCCGGGTGTTCACCTTGCTCTCGTCGGCAATGCCAAGCTTGAGATCATTCTCGAGAAAGGCGTCCAGGATGGCGTCCGAAATCTGGTCGCAAACTTTGTCCGGATGTCCTTCCGATACCGATTCGCTGGTGAACAGATAGTTGGAACGTTGCACTGCGTGGCACTCCCCTCGTCTCTTGCGCGTTTGTTTGATCGCGGCTGGATGCTGTCCCAACTAGGTTGTTGCAGCGTACCTTCGCGCGGTCAAGATGTGGGCGAAACGTGGGCGGAACGAGGGGCAAACCGGCACAGAAGAACCGGTTTAGCGCTTGTCGGCCGCGATCTGCTCGACGAGATCAACAATGCGGCGGCGCAGCTTCGAGTCGGTGAGGCGCATGAACGCTTTGGTCAGCGCCAAGCCGTCTGAGGTGGCGAGGAAATCGGAAACATAGGCCGGCGATGGTGCTTCGCCTAAGCCCTCGCCCCGCGAACCGCCGACATTCGGTGCGCCTTCAAAGAAGAAAGCGACTGGGACCTGAAGGATCTGCGAAATTTGTTGCAGGCGGCTGGCACCAATCCGGTTGGTGCCTTTCTCGTATTTTTGCACTTGCTGAAAAGTAAGACCAAGGCTGTTGCCGAGCTTCTCCTGACTCATCGAAAGCATCATTCGGCGCATGCGCACACGACTACCGACGTGCTTGTCGATCGGATTGGGTGCCTTTTTGGCCATCATCTGAAAATAGTCTCCTGTCGCCCCATCGAAATGCTATCCGCCACATTTAGCGCAATTATTTTAAATATCAAACGTTTGACGAATAGCGCCTTATCAGCATTGCAAATAATGGGCGAGAATTTCATCTACGCTCGCGCGAAATAGTTGCAACAAAACCTTGTTCATCTAACGGTCGTTACCACAATGCCGGGTATCTGTCCGCAGCATCAACTTGTCTGAGAGTGACCTTTATCTTTTCTCAGAATGAACTTTCGCTGTGCGGCAAATCTATATTTTTAGAAAGCCCCGCGAGCGGCGATAAAAAACCAAAAAAAGCGCGACAAAGAGCATGATCGCTACGGGCACGTCGCCAACATGGGCGTAGATCGGTGGCTCGATCGGCTTCGGCAGCGGCGCGTCAATCACTCCTTCGCTGCCGAGCGCGAGCGAGTTAACTATTCTCCCAAGCGGATCGATGACGGCGGAAATGCCGGTATTGGCCGCGCGCACCAACGGCAAGCCTTCTTCGATCGCCTGCACCCGCGCCTGATGGAAGTGCTGATACGGTCCCGTTGAAATTCCGAACCAGCCATCGTTGGTCACGTTGACGATCCAACCCGGCCGCGGACCCTTGGGCAAAAGCTCGCCCGGAAAAATGACTTCATAGCAGATCAGCGGAAGCGCCATCGGCGCGCCGGGGACGGCAATGAGCCGGCGCCGGTCGCCAGCGAGAAAACCGCCGCGTTGTTTGGTCAGTTGTTGCAGCCCCAAGCTCTCGAGGAAGTTCTGGAACGGCAGATATTCGCCGAACGGGACCAGATGAACTTTGTCGTACAAAGAGGCGAGCGAGCCGTCGGGATCGATGACGTAAATCGAATTATAGGCCGCGGGATCGGCGGGGTTGACTGGTTCGGCGAGCCGCACCGCGCCGGTGATCAAAACAGTGCCGTCGTGCAAAAGCTGCGCGATCTCGGCAAGCGCGTCGGGCTCGCGCGCTAGAAAAAACGGAAACGCCGATTCCGGCCAGATCAGATGCGTTGCATCATGCACGCCATGTGACTGAGCGCTGGTGATGCGATCCGACAAGGCAATGTAACGGTCGATGATTTCCTGTTTCGCCGCATAATTGAACCGGACATCCTGCGGAAGGTTGGGCTGCATGATGCGCAAATGCACGCCGTCGACCATCCGTGTCGGGGTAAGCGCAAGCCGCACGGCGCCGAATCCCGTTAGTGCGACGAGGACCACAAGCGCCAGCGCGAACGGAAGCCAGCGCCAACGCGTTTCGCTACGATCGTCGGCAAATGTGGCGGGGCTTGCGAATATCGCGACCGCAACGAAGGTCAGACCCCAGATGCCGATCAGTGAGGCGCTTTGCGCCAGTGCCAGCGGCGCGGTCAGCGCATAGCCGTAGGCATTCCACGGAAAGCCCGTCAGTACATGGCCGCGCAGCCATTCGGCGGCGGTGAGCGCCACGGCTAGGGCGAGAATTCGCGCGGCGCCTCGGGTCCACAGCAATCGGGCGATCGCGACGCCGAAAGCCGTAAACAGCGCGAGCCCTGCCGGCAGTCCGACAACCGCGATCGGCAGCAGCCAGCCGAAAGTCGGGGCATCGACCAGAAATGCGTAGCCGACCCAATAGAGCCCGGCGAGAAAATAGCCGAAGCCAAACCACCAGCCGATGACCGCGGCACCAATCATTCCCGCGGCCGGACGAACGCGGACGCTGTCGATCAGCCAGACCAGAACCGTAAAGGTCAGGAACAGAACCGGCCACGCGAAAAACGGCGCCATAGCCAGTGCCGAAACCGCGCCGGCGGCGAAAGCGATGAGCCAGCGCCGCCATCCCGAAGATAAAATGATTGCGTCAATCAGCGCCGCAGGCGTCACGGCTGCCGCTGGGAGTTTGTATTTGCCCGGTTGCCGTCGTCGGCGGGGGGCGCGATGCGTGCCGTTGCCGGACGCGGCGGTGCCGCCGCCTCGCGCGCCTTGCCGGCGCGATTATTTTTGCTGCGGTAGATTTTGACCCGTTTGACCCGGCGAGGATCGGCGTCGAGGACTTCGGTTTCGAACGGCGGCGGCCCAGGTACCAATTCGCCGCGCACTGGAACGTGCCCGGCGCGCATCACCAAATAGCCGCCCAGCGTGTCGACCTCCTGCGCCGCATCGCCGACGTCGAATTCCTCGCCGATCACGGCCCGCACGTCGTCGAGACTGGCGCGGCCGATGGCCAGAAACGAGCCGTCACTTTGCGGCGTGACTGCAGCCGTTTCCGCCTCGTCGTGTTCGTCGGCAATGTCGCCGACAATGAGCTCGACCAAGTCTTCGATCGACACCAGCCCGTCGCTGCCGCCGTATTCGTCGATGATGAGAGCAAGGTGAATCCGCGTCGCCTGCATCTTGGCGAGAAGATCGAGGGCGGGCATGGATGGCGGCGCATAAAGAAGTTCGCGCACGATCTTGGTTGCGACCAGCGGCATCGAAAGATCGATTTTCGCAAGATCAAGATCAGGAGCTGGAAGTGGTGCTGGCTCGCCGTTCGGCTCGATTTTGGCGCGCGCGGCCATGAAGGCGAGAAGATCGCGGATGTGCACCATGCCGGTCGGATCGTCGAGCGTGTCGTTATAGACCACCAGCCGCGAATGACCGGCGCCAGCAAATACCATCACCAATTCGCCGATGGTGATGTCTTGTTGCACCGCCACGATATCGGCGCGCTGTACCATGACGCTTTCGATGCGAGTCTCGCGCAGGCCGAGAATATTCTTAAGCATGGCCGCTTCGGTCGGCGAGAAACCGGATTCGGCCCGTTCGGCGGTGAGCACGAGTTCAAGATCGGCGCGCGTCGCCGCGGCTTTCCAGCCAAAGAGAATGCGCATGACGCGCGACAGCCAACCCTCATGCGGCTCGCCCGGCTGCGGCACCACCATAGGAAGGCCCCGGCGCTCGGATTCATTCTGCTCACCGCGCGTTGGCGACTGACTCATGGTGTGTGCTCAGGCATTGCGGCCGCGCCGATAGGGATCGGGGATGGCAAGCCGGCGCAGAATCTCGCGCTCGAGGCGTTCCATTGCGGTGGCGTCTTTTTCGCGTTGGTGATCGTAACCCAACAAATGCAGGAAGCCATGCACGGCGAGGTGCGCCAAATGGTGCGCAAACGGTTTGCCTTCCTGGCGCGCTTCCGCGGCGACAGTTTCATGAGCGAGCACAATATCGCCGATGAGCGCAGCCTCGCCCCCGATGGATCTAGTCGGGAATGACAACACATTCGTAGCCGCATCAACGCCGCGCCATACCCGGTTGAGCAAACGCATTGCCGCGTTATCGGTCAGTACGATAGCAAGCTCCGCGGCCGGTGTTGAGAGCGTTGCCGCCGCCGTGGCAATGGCCCTCCGCATGACTAATCCAGCGTCTTTATTGCTTTTCCAGCGTTTGGATTTGACGATCACTTCGATTTTCAATGCCGGCAACGTGCGCCGCGCCAATGGCTTCTTCAAGCGTGTACGCTTAAGGCCGCCCGCGTTTTGCCGCCGCGTTGTCGTAGGCCTCGACAATGCGCGCGACGAGTTCGTGGCGGATAACGTCGGCGGCCGTGAAGTTGACATGGGCAATCCCTTCGACGCCTTCCAAGAGCTTTACCGCTTCGGCTAGGCCTGAAGTCTGACCAGGCGGCAAATCGACCTGACTGGGGTCTCCGGTCACGACCATGCGGCTGTTCTCGCCGAGCCGGGTCAGCAACATTTTCATCTGCATTGCGGTGGTGTTCTGCGCCTCGTCGAGAATGACGGCCGCGTTGGACAGCGTGCGGCCGCGCATGAAGGCGAGCGGTGCGATCTCGATTTCAGTGCTTTGCAGCGCGCGTTCGACGATGCGGGAATCCATCAGGTCATAGAGCGCGTCGTAGATCGGCCGCAAATAAGGATCGACCTTCTCGCGCATGTCGCCCGGCAGAAAGCCGAGCCGCTCGCCCGCTTCGACCGCCGGGCGTGAAAGCACAATGCGGTCGACCTCTTTACGCTCGAACAACTGGACGGCCTGGGCGACGGCGAGCCAGGTTTTCCCGGTTCCGGCCGGGCCGGTGGCAAAAACCAACGCATGGCGCTTAAGCGCACGCAAATAGGCATCTTGCCCCGGTGTGCGGGCGCGCACCCGGCGCTTGCGCAGATTGATCTCTTCGAAATTCTCCCGCGCCGTGGCGGGATCGAAGTCGAACAATGAGCCCTGCGCCAGCGCCAGCCGTATGGCGCCATCGACATCGCCCTGTACGATTTCATCGCCGCTCTTGAGCCGCTCGTAGAGCGCCTCGAGCACCCGGCGGGCTTGCTCGGCCGGCTGGCGTGGGCCCTCCAGGGTAATGTGATTGCCGCGCGACGTAGCAACGACACCAAGCCGCCGTTCAATCAAAGCGAGGTTCTGCCCATATTGCCCGAACAATACGGAAGCGAGGCGGTTGTCATCGAAGGTCATGGCGATCTGCGCATGGTCCGGCGCCGCGATTAATGACTCTTCGATTTCCGGTGTGCGCATTCAGACTCCCGCGTCGGCCATAACAGGATCTGTGGCCGGCTCCCGCATCAGCGTTCCGAACAAACTATTGCTGCTGACGTCAGTGATTGTGACCGGCGCGATCTCGCCGATCAGTGAAGCCGGCGCATCAGTTTGCACCGGCTGCAAATAGGGCGAGCGTCCGACAATCTGACCACTGTGACGTCCTCGCCGTTCGAACAGGACGGAGAGGGTTTGGCCAATGCAGCGGCGATTGAATTTTGCCTGGCTGCGATCGATTGCATCTTGCAGACGGTACAGACGCTCCGACTTTGTCGCCTCGTCCAGTTGCTCAGCCATTTCGGCGCCGCGCGTGCCCGGCCGCGGCGAGTATTTGAACGAAAAGGCGCCCGAATAGCCGATCTCGTCTACCAGACTGAGCGTCGCGGTGAAATCGTCCTCGGTCTCGCCGGGAAAACCGACGATGAAATCGGAGGTCAAAGCCATGGCGGGCTGGGCCCGCAGCAGCTTCGCAACGATGCCGACATAATCCGCGCGCGTGTGCCGGCGATGCATGGCGGCGAGAATCTTATCCGAGCCCGACTGCACCGGCAGGTGCAGTTGCGGCATCAGTTGCGGCAGGTCGCGATGCGCCGCGATCAAAGCATCATCCATGTCGCCGGGATGGCTGGTGGTGTAACGCAGCCGCTCGAGGCCTGAAAGCTGCGCAAGGCGTTCGAGAAGTTGCGCTAGCGACGAGGATCGGCCATCGGGGCCGACGCCATGATAGGCATTGACGTTTTGTCCGATCAGCGTGACTTCGCGCACGCCGGCGGCCGTCAGCCGCTCGACCTCGGCGACGATTTTGCCGACCGGCCGCGACACTTCCGCTCCACGGGTGAACGGCACGACGCAGAATGTGCAGAACTTGTCGCAGCCCTCCTGCACCGTGACGAACGCCGTGACGCCGCGGGCGCGCGTCACAATGGCGCTCGGCGCGGCGAGGTGATCGAACTTTTCGTCCGGCGGAAACTCGGTATCGACGGCGTGGCCGTCGCGCTCGGCGCGCGCGATGAGATCGGGCAAGCGATGATAGCTTTGCGGGCCGACCACGAGGTTGATCGCCGGCGCACGGCGGATCATCTCCTCGCCTTCCGCTTGGGCAACGCAGCCGGCGACCCCGATGAGAACTTTGCGGCCGCCAGCGGCTGCGTCCTCTTTGAGACGGCGCATCCGTCCGAGTTCAGAGTAGACTTTCTCCGCCGCTTTTTCCCGGATGTGGCAAGTGTTGAGGATGATGAGATCGGCCTCGTCGGCCGTGGTGGTCTCGGCATAGCCCAGCGGCGCCAGGGTGTCCGCCATACGTTGTGAATCGTAGACGTTCATCTGGCAGCCGAAGGATTTTACGTAGAGCTTGCGTGAACCTCTCATTCCGACGGATCTAAACCTTTCTCGTTCTCTATATATCGCTTTTGCGCCGGTGCGTCAGCCAAGGTCGCGGCGCAGCACGAGTGCGGTCACGCCGCTGTCATAATAGCCTTGACGGCGGCCGACCTCGCGGAATCCCGCGCGGCGATAAAGACGGCGAGCGGGGGCATTTGTTTCACCCACTTCGAGAAACACGGCGCGGGCGCCCACGCCGGCCAACCACCGAAGATGCGTATCCAGCAAAGGCCGCGCATAGCCGCGTCCGCGGTAGGCCGGTGAAATTGCGACCGACAAGATTTCCGCTTCGCCCGCGACCAGCGAAGACAGAATGAATCCGGCGCAGGTCCGGCCAAGGGTCGCGCGATGCGCAACGACGTTGCGATCGGCAAGAAGCCGCTGAAATTCTTGTTCGCTCCAGCCGCGCCGGAACGATTGCGCGTGCAAGGCCGCAAACACGGCGGCATCGGCCGGCCGCGCTTCGGCGACCACCGGAGCGGAGCGCGTGAGTAGACGATTCATGAAACCCATCATCGGCGCGGAAGCTGAGCGGCATATTGAGGCTGCGCGTCAGGTGCGCGCAGATATTGCGGCGCCGGCGGCGAAGCGCCGTCGGCCGAAAGCGCGCCGACGCGGGCAACCCATGCAATGTCTGGCGCGGCGCGCGGCTCGACGGAGACGGGAGCGGCACTGCCCTCCGACAATGCCGCAGCGATGGTTTGGGCGGCGGAGCCGACAAGTCGCGCAGGCGCTGCGGCCGCCGCCTCGGCCGCTTCGCGCAATGGCGCCAGTCGTGGTTCGCCCAGCGCACGGCCGCCCGGAGCAAAGACCTGAAAATAGACGTGGTCATGCCGCGCATCGATCGCCGCAATGATGGGAAAGCGCCCTTCGGCTTGATGCGGTGCCGCGTAGGCCAACAGTGTCGTGATGCCGACCGCCGGTTTCTCCGCGGCAAGCGCTATACCGCGCGCCGCCGCAACGCCGACCCGCAATCCGGTGAAACTTCCGGGTCCGGTGGTCACGGCGACCCGGTCAATGCCGCTGAAGGCGGTAACGGCGTCCGCCATCACTCGCTCCACCAGCGGCATCAGCGCTTCGGCGTGGCCGCGCGTCATTGGCAGGCTCTGGCTCGCCAAAACGCGGTTCGCATCGCTGTCGAAGACTGCCACGGAGCAGGCCGCCAAAGCGGTGTCGATCGCGAGTACGCGCACGAGCGACTAGGCGGCGAAGAAGCGGCTCACACCGGCCGCACTTCGACAACGTCTGGGATAAAATGGCGCAGCAAGTTCTGGATACCGTGCCGTAGCGTCGCCGTGGAAGAAGGACAGCCCGCGCAGGCGCCCTTCATGTTGAGATAAACGATACCGTCCTTGAAGCCGCGGAAGGTGATGTCGCCGCCGTCATTGGCGACTGCCGGCCGCACCCGGGTGTCGATCAGCTCTTTGATGGTAGCGACGGTTTCCGCATCGGCCGAATCGAAAAATTCGTCGCCGCTGTCGTCTGTTCCGGCGGAGACGCTAAGAAGCGGCGCACCGGACATGTAGTGCTCCATGATGGCGCCGAGGATCATGGGTTTCAGCTGAGGCCACTCGCCGACGTCTTTGGTCACGGCGATGAAATCGGAGCCAAAGAAAACGCCGCTGACGCCGGAAACGTCGAAGAGCCGCTGCGCGAGCGGTGATTGCGCTGCGTCATCGCGATTGCGGATGTCCAAAGTTCCGGTTTCAAGCACCGTCCGCTCGGGCAGAAATTTCATGGTCGCGGGGTTCGGCGTCGCTTCGGTCTGGATGAACATTCTGTTCTCCGTCGGCCAGTAATCACGCGGCCGTATCCTATCTTCTAATTCACTCTACTACATGGCGAATTTGCTTGAAAGTTCAAGGCGGCTTTGATGGGCGCGCGCCTCAGGATCGGCCAACGCCGCAGTCGGCCAATGGACCAGGCGGACAGCGCTTGAGGCCTCAAGAAAGAGCGTCAATCTCCTGGTCCGAGAGGTGACCGGGCACGATGGCGACCGGAATCGGATAATCGCCTGCGGTGCGGCCGATGGTGGTGACCAGCGGCCCGGGCCCTTCGGCGCTGGTGCAGGCGCCTAGGACGAGAATGAAAATGTCTTCGTCCTCGTCGATCAGTTTTAAGATTTCCTCGGCTTTTTCGCCTTCGCGCAGCGCCTGTTCGGGAGCGATGCCAGCTATGCTTTCGGCGCGCGCGGCAAATTTGGTGAGCTCGGCGCTCGCCTCCTCGTGGGCTTCCGCCCGCATGATATCGGCGACGCCGAGCCATTGCTGGCCTTGGTCAAGGGTTTCCACCACGCGCAGCATCACCACATTGCCGCCGATTCGTGCGGCGCGTCGGCTGGCAAAATACACCGCGCGATCGCATTCATCGGTGTTGTCGATGACGACCAGAAGCTTCGGCTTATGCCCGGTTTCGTAGCTGCGGCGTTGACGCGGCATCTAGCGGTCCGATTCTGTGCAACACACGCCACGAGGCGTCATGGTGCCACGGCGACGGACCCGGCAACAAGTGGCCAGATCGCGGCAGCTTGCTCGGCGCAGCAGAGACAGGTTCCACGCGCAATCACGTGCGCGGTCCGATCATGAGTGCACGAAGCCGACAATATCCTTGACGGATTTCATCGTTTCGCCGGCGATGTTGCGTGCCCGTGCAGAACCGTCGGCGAGGATTGCGTCGATTGCCGCGGGATCGCGCAGCAGGCGTTGCATCTCGCCGGCGATCGGGCTCAGTTTTGTCACGGCGAGTTCGGTGAGCGAGCCTTTGAAGGTCGAGAATTGCGCGCCGCCGAATTCTTTGAGAACGCCGGCGCGCGTTGTCCCTGCCAGCGCCGCATAAATGCCGACGAGATTGTCGGCTTCCGGCCGCGCCGCCAGCCCCTTCTCCTCGCTCGGCAGCGGCTCCGGATCGGTCTTGGCACGCTTGATCTTGAGTGCGATCGCATCGGCATCGTCGGTGAGGTTAATGCGCGATTGATCGGAAGCGTCCGACTTCGACATTTTCTTTGAACCGTCGCGCAGCGACATGACGCGTGTCGCCTCGCCGGTGATCACCGGCTCAGGCAGCGGAAAAAACGCATCGCCTAAACCGTGAGCGCGGATCGACTCGCCGAAGTCGTTGTTGAATTTCTGCGCGATGTCGCGCGCCAATTCGAGGTGCTGTTTCTGGTCCTCGCCGACCGGCACGTGGGTGGCCCGGTAAACCAGAATGTCGGCCGCCATCAGCGTCGGGTAGGCGTAGAGGCCGACCGAGGCGTTCTCCCGGTCCTTGCCCGCCTTCTCCTTGAATTGCGTCATCCGGTTGAGCCAGCCGAGCCGCGCGACGCAGTTGAATACCCAGGCGAGCTCGGCGTGTTCGGCTACCTGGCTTTGATTGAACACGATGTGCTTCTTTGGGTCGATGCCGGAAGCAATGAAGGCGGCGGTCACCTCGCGGATCGCTTTGGGCAATTCGGCCGGATCCTGCCACACGGTGATGGCGTGCAGATCGACCACGCAATAGATGCAGTCGTAGCGGTCCTGCAGCTCGACGAAGCGCTTGATGGCGCCGAGATAATTGCCGAGATGCAGATTGCCGGTCGGCTGCACGCCGGAAAAAACCAGTTCCTGAAACGCCATCGGCGATCTCCCACGACAAGCGAGCGTCCATGCCATGACGGGACATGACCGTGCAAGGCCGCCGGCCGAAACGTGGCCAGCGGTCAGTGTGTTAGAGTAGAATCGGCCGCGTCCGGCGGCTTACCGCTCGGGTCATCGGGAGTTGTTGTGGAACGCAGACTAGCCGCGATCTTGGCCGCAGACGCGGTCGGCTATAGCCGGATGATGCGCGAGGACGAGCCGGGAGCGCTCGCGCTTCTGCAGAAGCATCGCGCGGAAGTCATCGATCCCGGCATCGCCAAGCATCGCGGCCGCATCGTCAAGTTGATGGGCGATGGCCTGCTTGCCGAATTTTCCAGCGCCGTTGAGGGTGTCGATTGTGCCGCCGAGATTCAGCGCGCCATGACCGCGCGCAATGCCGGCACTCGAGATAGTCGCCAGATGGCGTTTCGCATCGGCGTGCACGTTGGCGACATCATCGTCGAAGGCGATGACATCTACGGCGACGGCGTCAACATTGCCGCCCGCCTTGAAGGCGTTGCCGAACGCGGCGGCATCTGCATTTCGCGCCAAGCCTACGACCAGGTAGAAAAGAAGCTATCGCTCGGTTATCGCAGCCTTGGGCCCCAGCAGCTCAAGAACATCCCCGAAGCGATCGAAATCTTTTCCATCCACGGCGATGGGCTCGCGACCGCCAACGAACAGCAGCAGATCGGCTATTGTCGCACTGCCGACGGCGTCCGGCTTGCCTATGCCGTCAGCGGCAACGGTCCGCCGCTGGTCAAAACCGGCAATTGGCTCAACCATCTGGAATACGATTGGGACAGCCCGATCTGGCGGCATTTTTTTGTTCGCCTTTCGCGTCATCACCGGCTGATACGCTATGACCCCCGCGGCACCGGCCTTTCCGACTGGGATGTAGCAGACATATCGCTCGATGCGTGGGTCAACGACGTTGCAACAGTCGTGGAGGCCGCCGGTCTCGATCGCTTTCCGTTACTGGGATACTCGCAAGGGTGTGCCGTATCGATAGCCTACGCGGTACGAAACCCCGACCGGGTTTCGCGGCTGATCCTTTGCGGCGGCTTTGCGGTCGGGGCGCGCAAGCGCTCACCGGAAGAGAGCGAGCGGCGCCAGGCGCTCGTGACCCTGATGCGGCTCGAATGGGGCGCCGACAACCCGGCCATTCGCCAGTTATTCGCCGCGCGATTGATGCCCGACGCCAACAAGCAACAGGTGGAAAGTTTCAACGATCTGCAGCGCAAGACTACTTCAGCCGAAGGAGCCGCGCGTTATTTCGAGACCACCGGCAACATCGACATCGTCGATTTGTTGGCCCGGGTGAAAGTCCCGACGCTGGTGATGCATGCACGCGGCGATGCTCAAGTGCCGATTGAAGCCGGCCGGCAACTGGCTGCGGGGATTCCCGGCGCCAAATTCATTGTTCTGCAAGGGAACAATCATGCCTTGCTGGAGCAGGATCCGGCCACGTCGCGCTTCTTCGAAGAATTAGAACTGTTTCTAAAATAGTGCGAGCCGTGGGCCGCGCGCCACGACTTGCCCATGTCCGTGAGCTGACCGGCGTGGGCCCGTGGACGCCATTGCCAGCAAGACCGTGCTCGGTATAGTGCGCTTCCCGCGCATTCGCTTCCCGTTTCAAAAAGAGTTTTTCATGCCCGCTCCGCGTTACGACGTCCTTGGCATCGGCAATGCCATTGTCGATGTGATCGCCCGCACCGAAGAAGACTTTTTGCTCAAGCAGGGCATGAACAAGGGCACGATGGCGCTGATCGACGAGCCGCGCGCCGCGGCGATCTACGAGGCGATGGGTCCGGCGGTCGAGACTTCAGGCGGCTCCGGGGCGAATACAATTGTCGGGCTTGCAAGCCTCGGCGCGCGCACGGCTTTCATCGGCAAAGTGAAGGACGACCCGCTCGGCCGCGCCTTTGCGCACGACATCCGCGCCGCGGGCGTGGCGTTCACGACGGCGCCGGCATCGGACGGCCCCTCGACGGCGCGCTGCTACGTCCTGGTGACGCCCGACGGTGAGCGCACCATGAATACCTATCTCGGTGCCGCGCAAAACCTTTCTCCGGCTGACATTGATGCCGACGCGGTGGCTGCAAGCGCCATCCTCTATCTGGAAGGCTATTTGTGGGATCCGAAGGACGCCAAGGACGCCTTCGTGAAAGCCGCCCAGATTGCGCACGAGGCCGAACGCAAAGTCGCGCTCAGCTTATCGGATGCGTTCTGCGTCGACCGCTGGCGCGCGGAATTCCTGCATCTGATGCGTTCGCACACCGTCGATCTGATTTTCGCCAATGAAGCGGAGGTGCGCAGCCTCTACCAGACCGCCGACTTCGACACCGCGATCAAGGCGCTGCGTGCCGACGTTACCGCCGCCGTGGTTACGCGCAGCGAACAAGGCTGCGTGGTGATCAGTCCGGACGGTACCGAGGCGGTGCCGGCCTTTCCGGTCGAGCGCGTGGTCGACACGACGGGCGCGGGTGATCTGTTCGCTGCGGGATTTCTGTCCGGCCTTGCCCGCGGTGCCGACGACCGCACCTGCGGCCGCCTCGGCGCCATGGCGGCTGCCGAAGTCATCCAGCACATCGGCGCCCGCCCGCAGGCCTCGCTCAAAGACCTTGCCCGCGAGAACGGTCTGGCCGCCGGCTAATTGGACCTTCCAAACTGGCGGGGTAGAGAGACCGGCCCTTCGCGGCTGAAGCCGCGCCCGTGCCGCCAATTCCGCAAACGCTAACTGATTACTAACCAAACGGGATTACCGGAAGATAACCCAATCCGGAGAATCCCCATGGCCAGCGAAATCGAGGCCAAAACCGACGCCGAATTAGACACTAAGCCCGAAGCCGGGCTGGAAACCAAGACCGAGCTTCCCTTCGTGTCCCTGCTCGATAGCCTAGCCGCCGCTGAGACTGCGCCCGCGTCTGCTCCGGCGTCCGCGAGCAGCTTCCCGAAACGCGCCAAAGCCGATTTGCCTGAGCCTGAGCCGGCCATGCCTGACTTCGGTGACCAGACGCTGCGGCTTGCTATTGAGATGGCGGCAGCGCGCTCGGCGGATGAGACCCGCAGGAGATTCTTCAACATGCCAGTTCGGGCTGCGGATGTGGCCCCGCGCCCATCATGGCGGACCCCGCTCGCGGCTGCCGTGGTTTTGGCCGCCGTGGGCGGCGCGGCGTTCGGCTCGCTGTCCGGGGCAACGCTCGGATATCTTTGGTTCGGGTCCGGCGGTTCCAACAAAATCGAGGCGAGTGCGGTGCAAACCATGAAAGCCGAGCTTGCCGAACTGGCGACGCTCAAGGCAAACCTCGACGGGGCAACGCGCGGCGCCAACGGCCAATTCGCCAAGATCGCCGACCGTCTCGACCGCGTCGAGCACGCGCAAGCCGAACCTTCAGCCAAGCTCACGCACATCTCTGAGGCGCTCGACCGCTTGGAAAAGAAGAACGTGGCGGCGGCGGCGCCTATGGCCGCGCCGGAGACGACCGGATCAATCGGCGCGCCGCCGGCAAATGTCGATGCCGGCAAGGGCGATAAGCTGTTGCAGGACTGGATCGTTCAAGACGTGCGCCGCGGGCACGCGCTGGTAGCGAGCCGCTTCGGCGGGGTGTTCGACGTGACGGCCGGCAGCATGTTGCCAGGTCTCGGTCACGTCCAGACCATCAAACGCCAGGACGGCCAATGGGTCGTCGTCACCGACAAAGGGCTGATCAGCGAGCGCTAGTTAGCCCGGCGCGAAACGCCGCGCGCCGGCCATAGTCCGGCCTTGGCCGCCATGCAGTTTGCCTCCCTCCTAAAGCGCGCCGGGCGCTGTTGCGAGGAGATGGCAATTGGGCCTGCGACGCGCTCCTGTCCCGGTATTGACTGCGCTGCTTCTGACCGTCGCGCTCGCCGCCGGAGCGCTGTGGCGTAACGCGGCCGCGCAGACCCAAGAAGCGCAGCCGACAGAACCCGCGCGACCGGAAATGCGCGAAAATTGCCCGGGACTTGTCGCCGGGGATCGGCCTTCTGTCACGCATGCGGCTCTCCGGCTCGCCGCGCTCAATCCCGATCAGGTGCGGATCACGTTCATCGGTCACGCCAGTTTCCTGATTGAAAGCCCGGAACGCGTTCGTATCGCCACCGATTACAACGACTATGTGAAGCCGGCGGTGGTGCCCGACATTGCCACCATGAATCATGCTCACGACACGCACTACACCGACAATCCCGACCCGGCGATCAAGTACGTGCTGCGCGGCTGGGGGTCGAGCGCCGAAGAGCCCGCGATCTGGGATCTGAAATATCGCGATGTCCGCGTGCGCAATGTGCCGACCAACATTCGTAACTGGAGCGGCGGCACCGAGCGCTACGGCAACTCGATCTTTATCTTCGAGATCGCGAATATGTGCATCGCCCATCTCGGGCACTTGCACCACACGCTGACGCAACCACAACTCGACGCGATCGGCCGCATCGACGTGGTGATGGCGCCCGTCGACGGCAATTACACACTCGATCTCGACGGGATGATGGAGGTGCTTACGGCGTTGAAGGCGCCGCTGATCATTCCGATGCATTTTTTCGGCTGGTACACGCTCGATCGCTTCCTGCAGCGTGCCCAAGAGCAATGGCCGGTCGAGCGCGCGGATGTGCCGTCGCTGGTCGTCTCGAAGGCTACGCTGCCGAAAACGCCGAAGATTCTGGCGCTGCCAGGGTTTTGACGCTCACGAAATCGGCGAGGGGGTGTCTAGATCAGTTGGCCTTGTAGTTCCGCCGCCAGTGCGGTGAGCTTCGGCAGCAGAACGTTGCGCATTGTCTCCAGGGTGCAGCGGTTGCTGGGTGCTCCGATGTTGAGCGAGGCAACCACCGTGCCGTCGTACCTTCGGAGCGGCACCGATATCGAGCGGAAGCCGATTTCTGCCTCCTGGTCGACCAGCGAATAATTGTCATCGCGCGCTTTACGGATCGCGCGCCTCAACTCGGCACGGTCGACGATAGTGACGGAAGTCAATTTTTCGGGACGGGTTTGCGCCAGAAGCTTGTCGAGCTGCCGATCGTCCAGCGTCGCCAGCAACACACGGCCAAGCGAACTTGATATAGCCGGCAGCCGAAAGCCGATCTGCGCGCCGAGATTTATCGCCCGGCTCGGCGAGGCATGCGCGATCATAATCACGTCGCGGCCATTGAGGATGGCGGCCGAGCACGCCTCGCCAACCTGGGCGCTCATGCGCTCGACCGCGGGCTGGAGAATATCGGAGATGGGGTTCGACAGCAGATAGGCGGTCGCGAGTGTCAGCACGCGCGGCGTGAGTCGGAACAGCCGGCCATCGGTTTCGGCAAATCCGAGATGCACCAGCGTATGCAACGTGCGGCGCACGGATGCGCGCGGCAGGCCGACAAGGCGCGCCGTGTCGCTCAGCGTGAGCTGCCGGCGTTCGCGATTGAACGTCCCGATGACACGAAGGCCGCGCGATAGTGCTTCAAGAAATTCCGGACCGCCGGATTCGGCGATCCGCTGTTCCACGCGGTTTCGTTTTATCCGCGGCACGGCTCCGCCATGGTAACGTTTCCGCTATTGAGGAGCCGGGCCGGCGCGGGCTTGCAAACGGCTTGCCGGCATTAGCGCCACTTGATAAAGTTATTCGAACATACGTTCGGTCTACGAACAAGTCAAAATTTCATCTGGTCGCATGCATTCGGAGGCTCGACATGCTGAGTGCGGAACAGAACGATCTCATCACCCGGACTAATATCGGTACCGCGGCGGGCACGCTGATGCGGCGCTATTGGCAGCCGGCGGCTTTGGTCGACGAGTTGTCGGGCAACCGGCCGGTTAAGCCGGTGCGCTTGTTCGGCGAAGACCTGGTGGCCTTCAAAGACGACGAGGGCCGCTATGGGCTGCTCGGCCGCCATTGCCCGCATCGCGGCACCGACCTCGCTTACGGCAGATTGGAAGATGGCGGCTTGCGCTGCCCGTTCCACGGCTGGTTGTTCAACGTCGGCGGTCAGTGCCTGCAAACGCCGGCGGAACCCGACAACAGCAAAATGGCCGCGAACATCAAACAGAAGTCCTATCCGGTGGTGGAAAAGAGCGGCATCCTATGGGCTTATCTTGGTCCGGGCGAGCCGCCGGCCTTTCCCGACTTTGACTGCTTCATCGCCCCGTCCACTCACACCTTCGCTTTCAAGGGCATGATCGATTGCAACTGGCTGCAATCGCTCGAAGTCGGCATCGATCCGGTGCACACGTCGTTCCTGCATCGGTTCTTCGAGGACGAAGACCCGGAGCAAGGGTACGGCAAAATGTTCCGCGACAAGTCGAAAGACTCGGATATGCCGATGACGCAGATCATGCGTGAGTTTCCGCGGCCGCGGATCGAGGTCGAGCCGACCGACTACGGCTTTCGGTTGGCGACGCTCCGCCAGATCAGCGAGGAAAAGGCCCACATCCGCGTCACCAATTTGATCTTCCCCAATGCGTTCATCATTCCGATGAGCCGCGAGATGACCATTTCGCAGTGGCATGTGCCGATCGATGATGTAAAGCACTATTGGTATGCGATCTTCACCTCGTTCGGCGCGCCGGTGAACAAGGATGAGATGCGGCGCCAGCGGCTCGAACTGTACGAGCTGCCGGATTACATTCCGCGCCGAAACAAGAACAACGATTACGGTTTCGATGCGCACGAGCAGGAGCATGCGACCTATACCGGCATGGGCGCCGACATCAACGTGCACGACCAATGGGCCTGCGAGTCGATGGGCGAGATCCAGGATCGTACCCAGGAGCACCTCGGCACCTCGGACAAGGCGATTGCCGCCTATCGGCGTCTCTTGCGCCGCGCGCTGGACGCTTCGGCCAAAGCCGAACGCCCGATGATGGTGCTGGACTCCGCAGCGGCGGCCGCGATCACCGGGCCGGCCTGCGTCGACGGCATCGGGCCGGCCGACGATTGGCAGGGCTATTGGCAGCGGACCAGCAACGAACGCCAGCAAACAAAAAGCTGGGCCAATGGACACTGACGTCATCTGATGGCGGTGCGAAAACCACACGCGGGCGATTTCGTCGACCGTCACGGCTTGTGGACGTCGGAGCAGACGCGGGCGGCGCGCGCCGTCGCGCAACGGATCAAGAAAGAGAAACTCGAACTCATCCGCTTCTCGTTTGCCGATCAGCACGGCGTGTTGCGCGGCAAGACCCTCATCGCCGCCGATGCGCTCGGCGCTTTGGGCAGCGGCGTCACCATGACAACGACGCTGCTCGCCAAGGACACCGCGCATAAGACCGCCTGGCCGGTATTCACCGCGGGTGGCGGCTTTGACATGGCGGAAATGCAAGGCGGTGGCGATTTCGTCATGATCGCCGACCCGGCGACATTCAAAGTGCTGCCGTGGGCGCCAAACACCGGCTGGCTCCTCTGCGATATCTTCTTCGGCAACGGCAAGCCGGTGCCATTTTCGACCCGGCAGATTTTACGCGATGCGCTTTCGCGTCTCGCCGCCGAGGGCTTCGCGTTTCGCGCCGGGCTTGAAGTCGAATTTCATCTGTTCAAGCTCGAAAATCCGCGGCTCACGCCGACCGACGCAACGTGGCCGCCGCGCGCGCCCGAAGTGAGCCTCCTCAATCAGGGCTATCAGTATTTGACCGAATCCCGTTACGACCAGCTGGACGCGGCGCTCGCGCCCATTCGCCACGGCGTCGAAGCGCTCGACCTGCCGCTTCGCTCGCTGGAAGTCGAACTCGGACCGAGCCAATGCGAATTCACCTTCCGCCCGCAGGAGGCGCTTGCCGCCGCCGATACGATGATTTTGTTTCGGGCCGCGACCAAGCAGATCGCACGCAGGAACGGCATGCTGGCGAGCTTCATGTGCCGGCCGGCCTTGCCGCACCTCTTCTCCAGCGGTTGGCATTTGCATCAATCGCTGGTTAAACGCCGCGGCGGCGGTAACGCCTTCGCCGGCAACGCGCGCGAAGGTCTGTCGGCGCTCGGCCTCCATTTTCTCGCGGGCCTTCTCAGTCATGCTGAGGCCGGCGCGGCGTTCTGTACGCCCACCGTCAACGGCTACAAGCGATACCGGCCTTACACGCTCGCGCCCGACCGCGCCATTTGGGCGCGCGACAATCGCGGCTGCATGATCCGCGTGCTCGGCCAACCAGGCGAAGCCGATACGCGCCTGGAAAATCGCCTCGGCGAGCCGGCGGCCAATCCGTACCTCTATGTCGCGTCGCAGATTTACGCCGGCCTCGACGGTATCGCAGAGCGCCGCGATCCCGGGCCATCGGCGGACACGCCTTATGAAACCAAGGCGCCAATGTTGCCGAACGACCTCGGGCAGGCGCTTTCAGCGCTGCGTGCAAGCGAGGCGTTCGGGAAGGCTTTCGGCGCATCATTCATCGACTATTACGCCCATCTCAAGGAGGCGGAGCTGGCGCGCTTCAAATCCGAAGCCGGTGAGGCGGTCGACGGTACCGACGTGACCGCGTGGGAGCAAAACGAATACTTCGATTTGTTTTAGCTGCCGTCATTGCGGGCTCAATCGCTGCAAAGCAGGGAGCCCTGACTGGATAGCCAAAATCGGACGGCGAGAGGGCTGCAACATCTACGTTCGTTGCTCTCCGGTACCGGCGGACGTCTGACCCGGTTGCAGATATGATGGGCCTGCAACATGATGCACGGGCGAGGCACATCATGGACGTCGCGGTCTGGCTGCGGAGCCTGAGCCTTGGGCAATATGAGGCCGCGTTCCGCGACAACGAAGTAGACGACAGTGTCCTGCCGAACCTGACGGCGGAGGACTTGAAGGAGCTTGGCGTCACGGCTCTCGGTCATCGCCGCAAGCTCCTCGACGCCATTGCCGCACTGCGCACCGGTGAGAGCGGGAAGACAAAGGCCACTTCGCAAGACTCCGTTGGACAACCAGATTTCGCTCCAGCCGTCGAAACCACCGACGAGCGCCGCCAGCTCACCGTGATGTTTGTTGATTTGGTCGGATCCACGGTGCTTGGAGGTGAGCTCGATCCGGAAGACCTGATCCGACTGTTGAGCCAATACCGCGAAGCCTGCGTAGCGGCGATTGGCAAATTCGAAGGCCATGTCGCGCAATATCTTGGCGACGGCATCCTCGTGTATTTTGGTTTTCCGCAGGCGCAGGAGGACGCGGCAGATCGCGCCGTCCGGGCCGGTCTGGAAATCGCGGAGAAGGTCGCACAGCTCAGGCAGCCTGACGGACGAACGCTGCAAGCACGTGTGGGTATCGCCACCGGCCTCGTCGTTACGCGGGGCACATCGGGCGTTGGCACGGCAGGAGAGGAGACGGTTGTCGGCGATACACCCAATTTGGCGGCCCGGCTTCAGTCCCTGGCCGATCCCGGCTGCGTCCTTGTCGGCCCGTCGACGTACCAACTCACCAGTAATTTTTTTGTATTTACTTTCTTGGGGGAGCACGCAATCAAGGGCTTCCGCGATCCGATTTCGATCTGGAAAGTGCTTGGTGAGAGCACCATCGAAAGCCGATTCGCCGCAGCTCACGCTGCAATTGGCGGTCCAATCGTCGGACGCGAGCGAGAGCTGGCATTTTTAAATGATTGCTGGCAACGCGCGACGCGGGGTGACGGGCACGTGGTGCTCGTGGCGGGCGAGGCCGGGATGGGCAAGTCTCGGCTGCTGGAAGCGGTTACCGAGCGCGTAGGACAAGAGCCTCACCGCCTGCTGCGCTGCCAGTGCTCACCCTACCACCGCAACAGCGTCTTGTTTCCGTTCAAGAAACCGTTGCGTCACGGACTGGGTCTGAGCCACGATTTATCCTCTCGCGAAAATCTGGACCGTATCGGAGCAATGTTGAGTCGGATCGGCCGGCACAAACGCGCATCAACGTTACTGCTCGCTGAATTGCTCGACGTTTCTTCCGAGGAAAAGTTATCGCCGCTTGAGATGACCCCTAATCAGCGTAAGGAGGAAACTCTCGCGATTCTCGAAGACCTGTTAATGGCGTCTCTGGACGGGCCAGTGCTGCTGTTGCTGGAGGACGCGCACTGGAGCGACCAGACGACGCAAACCTTGGTCGATCGCGTACTAAAGCGCGTCGGAACAGAACACGCGCTGGTCCTGATTACCCATCGTCCGGAACTTAAAACGAATTGGTCCGATCACCCTCAGTGCACGCTCATTGCCTGCAAGCAAATAGGGCGCGAGCACTGCGCGGCGTTGATCCGCAACGTCGCCAGCCGGGCGCAAATGGACGACACGCTGATCCGCGAGATTGTGGCGCGTAGCGACGGGGTACCGCTGTTTGCCCAGGAATTGACGAAGGCGGTGCTGGATTTGCGCTCCCTGGGCGCCGGCGCGGTGCCGCTCACCTTGCAGGATACGCTGATGGCGCGCCTTGACCGCATGGGGCGCGCCAAAGACATCGCCCAAATCGCCGCCGTCATCGGGCGTCAATTCTCCCATGAGTTGTTGGAAGCGATTGCGGGCGCAAGTGACGTCGACCTTCGATCCGCCTTGGCCCGCTTGCGTGAATCCGGCCTGATCTTCGAGGCGGGGAGCGATGGTGAATCGAGTTACAGTTTCAACCATTCCCTCGTTCAGGAAGCAGCCTACGAAAGTCTTTCGCGAACCCGGCGTCAATCGCTGCACAAGGAGATCGCCCATCACCTTGAATCGCAATCGAACGCCACGGGCGAAAGCGAACCGACGCTGATCGCACACCACTACAGCCGCGCTGGGGAAGCGGAGAAGTCGTTCCATTTCTGGATGCTGGCCGCGGACCGGTCCGGTCAGCGGCTGGCGTTTGCCGAGTCTGTCGCCAATTTGACCTCGGCGCTCGCGGAAGCGGAGCGCCTCGCCGAACCGAAACTGCGGACACGCCTCAAGCTTGAGGCACAACCCAGGCTCGGTGCCACGCTCGCCATTCACAAAGGGCCGCAAACGAGTGAAGCGGAATCGGCGCTGCAAGAGGCAAGAGCGCTCGCCAAAGAGGCAAATGCGGGACCACAATTGTTTCAGGCGACCTGGGGGTTGTACCTGAATGCGGCGCGGAAAGGGCGGCTCGATAAGGTCGAGGTCTTGAGTGAGGAGTTAACGGCGATCAGTCTGGAAATTGACGACGAGGATTTCAAGATTGAAGCCTCGCATCACCGCTGGGGGGCCGCACTCTTTCTTGGGCAAACGGCGAAGATGCTCGAGTACACGGCGGAAGGCATAGTGCACTATGATCGCGATCGCCATCATAAGTTTTCATACGTCTTTGCCGGCCACGATCCGGGGGCCTGCGCCTATTGCTTACGAGCTCTGGCGCTGGGCATGGCAGGTCGCTCCAGGAGCGTAAGACCTGTTTTGGACGCGGGTCTTGCGCTTGCAACGTCGCTGCAACATCCCCTGACGCTAGCGTACTTTCTCAGTCTCGGGGTCTTTGCGATGCATCTTGTTCGGGATGCGAACGGCTGCCGGGAGTTCGCCGAACAGCTGACGCAGGTATCAGCCAGATACGATTTACCGGCTACCCGCGCCGTCGGACTATTCATGCTGGGTGCGGCCGATGCATTGCAAGGCGACGCCGCCAATGCGCTTGGGCAAATGGAGCCATCCTACGAAGCTACGCTTGGTTACGGGTTTACCGGTGTGCTCCCTAGCGTCATCTTGGCCGGTGCGCTGGCGAGCGCGAACCGCAGCCAAGAAGCACTGGCGTTGGTCACGCGGCGTCTCGATAAGTCGAGCACGCCGGAACGCGGCCCCTTTATTTCCGAGCTCTGGCGGATTCGTGGAGAGATGGTGCTGCGACAATCAGCTGCCAATTCGCAGGAGGCCGAACGCTTTTTCGGAACCGCGCTACGCATTGCCGATGAGCAGGGCGCCAATGTTTTTCGTTTGAG
>Ga0209169_10000125_pt1 | contig 43857 bp, 39 predicted proteins | sample HubBroMetageWRM4_FD_188346 | JGI IMG/M metagenome (GOLD analysis project Ga0209169, IMG submission 188346) | Warmed soil microbial communities from the Hubbard Brook experimental Forest, New Hampshire - Hubbard Brook CCASE Soil Metagenome WRM 4... | ecosystem: Environmental > Terrestrial > Soil...
CCGCGTGGTGGCCGCGCGAAGCGACCCAGAACAATATTTTGCCGGCCTCAAACACCGGCGTGCAGACAGTGATGTCGGGTAGATGCGTGCCGCCGTTATAGGGGGCGTTGATGGCATAAACGTCGCCCGCACGGATGTTGCCGCGGTTCATGCGGATAACCGTTTCGACCGCCCTATCCATGGAGCCGAGATGCACCGGCATGTGCGGCGCGTTGGCGACGAGCGAACCGGTGCCGTCGAACACGGCGCAGGAGAAATCGAGCCGCTCCTTGATGTTCACCGAATAAGCTGTGTTTTGCAGCGCCACACCCATCTGCTCGGCGATCGACATGAACAGATTGTTGAAAACTTCGAGCATGACCGGATCGGCGCGCGTGCCGATGGCGTGAGCGCGCTTGCGCTTTCGCACGCGCCGCAGCACCAGATGATTCTTTGCCGTCAACGTGGATTGCCAGCCGTGCTCGACGACCACGGTTTGATGCGGCTCGATGACGATAGCTGGGCCTCCGACCTTTTGCCCGGGCAACAGCGCCTCGCGCTTATAAACGAGAGCGCGGTGCCACTTGCCGCCGGAAAAGAACTTGGTACGCCGCGCCGGTTTCGGCATCTTGCCTCGCGTGATTTTTCGCGGCTTCTCCGTGAACGCGGCGCCGGCGCCGACGGCTTCGACCGATATCGCCTCGATCACCAGCGACTTTTTGCGGTCGATGAACCCGAAGCGCGCTTTGTGCGCGCGTTCGAAGGCAGATTGCATCTTCGTTAGCGAGAACGCTCCGCCCTCGCGCTTTCGCGAAGTGCTGTAGGCCTCGACAATGATCGGCGTGTCGGTCCCGGCGTAACGGATGTGTGCGCGCGTGTGGACGGTAATTTCCGCAACGCCGACGCCTTGGCTCAAGACCTCCTGCGTCACTTCGCGAGTGAGTTTCTTCGCGACAGCCTCAAACCTTCCACGCGCGTCCTTACTGAACGGCTCCTCGATCGCCTGCTGGCGGACGCTGCGGATATCGGCCAGCCCCATGCCGTATGCGGAAAGGAGCGACGAATATGGATGAATAAGCACACTCGTCATGCCGAGCGCATCGGCGACCAAGCAGGCGTGCTGGCCGCCGGCTCCGCCAAAACAGTTGAGCGTGTAGCAGGTGACGTCGTAGCCGCGTTGCACCGAGATTTTCTTGATCGCATTCGCCATGTTTTCGACGGCTATGGTGATAAATCCGTCGGCTACTTGCTCCGGCGAGCGGCCATCACCGATCTCCTCTGCCAAGGCGGCGAATGCGTCTCGCACCGCTTCGGCGTCGATCGCCGCGTTCTGCTGCGGACCGAAAATCTTCGGAAAAAAGTCCGGAATGAGTTTGCCGGCCATGACGTTGGCGTCAGTCACCGCAAGCGGCCCGCCGCGCCGATAGCATTTCGGTCCCGGATCCGCGCCGGCGGAATCAGGCCCGACGCGAAGGCGCGCGCCGTCAAAACGCAGGATGGAGCCGCCCCCTGCAGCAACGGTGTGGATCAGCATCATCGGCGCGCGCATCCGCACACCCGCCACTTCGGTTTCGAAGGCGCGCTCGTATTCGCCGGCAAAGTGCGAGACGTCGGTCGACGTGCCGCCCATGTCGAAGCCGATCAGCTGGCGGAAACCGGCTTCGCGGCCGGTCGCAGCCATCCCGACCACGCCGCCGGCCGGGCCGGAAAGGATGGCGTCTTTGCCGCGAAACAACTGTGCCGCGGTCAACCCGCCCGACGACATCATGAACATCAGACGAGCTTCTTCACCTCCGCCTCCTGGAGAGGGTTGAGCTTTAGCGTCCCTGGAATGAAGGTCCCCCGCCACTTGAGCGACGTAGCGCCGTAGAATTGGCGAAAGATATGCGTCAACGACTGTGGTATCGCCGCGGCCGACCAGCTTGATGAGCGGCGAAACCTCGTGGCTTGCCGAGACCTGCGCGAAACCCAGCTCGCGCGCCAGCGCCGCCGCTTGGCGTTCGTGCTCGGCGTAGCGGTAAGCATGCATGAACACTACCGCGACGGCCTGGATGCCATCGGCGAGTGCGCGGCGGAGGTCCCCGCGCACGACGTCAAGGTCTAACGCGCACTCGACCGTGCCGTCGGCCCGCACCCGCTCATCCACTTCGACGACGCGCTCATAGAGCAGGTCGGGCTTGACGATGTGGCGGGCGAATATCTTCGGCCGCGCCTGGTAGCCGATGCGCAGCGCGTCGCCGAAGCCTTTGGTGACGAGCAACACCGTCCGATCGCCCTTGCGCTCGAGCAGCGCATTGGTGGCGATGGTCGTTCCCATCTTAACAGCGCCGATTTGCTCCGCAGGAAGCGGCGATCCGGGCGCGACGCCGAGAAGCCGGCGGATGCCGGCAACGGCGGCGTCCGCATAGGACTCCGGATTTTCCGAGAGCAGCTTATGGGTGACGAGTTTGCCGTCCGGTCGCCGCCCGATCACGTCGGTAAACGTGCCGCCGCGATCGATCCAGAAGTCCCATTTCTCCCGCATCGTTATTTATAGGGAATAATCGCCAAAGCGAAGCAATCCGGTTCGGCGCGCAGCTTGAAATTTGCCCGCGCCGTGACCGTTCAAAAGCAGACTTGTTCGCGGAGCACGATCCTTTCCGAAAACCGGTATCCACTTTTCGGGATCATGCCCTAGCGCTACCTACTTGTCGCGCGCCAAAAGCCCGGCAATAGTCCTGATTTGGTTGCGCGCATATTTCGGCAGCCCGGCGCTGATCGAATCCCCCGAGTTGAACGATGATTCGCCCATCAATACTTGCGCGGGCACGAGGTTGCGCAGCACCGGGACGTTCTCGTATTCCTTTTTCTTGTCGAGCACGCTCTCATCGATTGCAAGCGCCACGAAGGCGGTGACCACGGTTTTGTCGGTGTCGGCCGGGTCGGCCTGGAACACCGCGAACATCTTTCCGAACTTCATGATTTGATTGACGTAGAAAAGGTTCTGCTCGAGCGCGCCGACCACCGGCGCGTCGATGCCGGTGAGCTGTTTTATACCCTCCTGATCCAGGTCAGTGGGCGTCAGTTGCGATAGCTCGCTCTGAAAATCGATGTGATCGGATACCTTCTTGGCGGAATCGCGCAGCTTGTTCACCAGCAGGATGCCGATCGGAATCCTGCCCTCGAGCTTGTAACTCGATTGGATGCAGATCAGCGGCGTCCGCCCCGTGCACCACTTGCGTTGCGGGTTATCGTTCCCGGTACCCTGCGGGTCGGTGAATTTTTCGATGTTATCCGCGGCGAGCAACGTGTGTTTGATTGCCGGATCGATCTTTTGCACAAACGCGAGCGTCACATAGCGCGATAGATCGATGGTGCCAGGCGCGCGATCGAGCACGAAGCGCGCCTGCGCAATGTACATGACGAGTTTCTCGGCGACCGGGCCGGCCGGATGATTGGCGCTTGCCGCCTTGACAATCGTGGGTTCGGTGTAGCTCGGGAACAGCGACAAAAACTTCCTTTGAACCGGGTTCCAGTCAGCAAAGGGAATAAGATTGTCCGCGCCAGTCGCGTCACCCCGCACATCGTTGAATAGGATGGTGTCGGGTTTGAGCTGGGCCAAATCCGCATTTCCGAGCAAGCGCGAGTCTTCGATGCGGAAATCCTGCGCGCCGGCGCAGGATAACGACCCCAACAGGCCGACCAGCGCGATCGCGTGTCGCATGCACATTTTCATTTTGGCCGCGTGAAGTTCAGTTCGCCCGTCCGTCCCAGAAGGATCCGAAGAAGCCGCGCGCCATCGGCTGCGACCCCGGCGGCGGACGTTGACCGGGATAGGGCGGCTGCTGAGCCTGGGCGGGATAGGGTGGCGGACTCTGCCCGGGATAGAAGGTACGCCCATTGACGAAGCGGTCATCCTCGCGTGGCGCGCTGGCCCAGTAGCCTTGGCTGCTGGGTTGCGCTCCCACTTGGCCTTCCGAGGGGGAAGCCGAGGCGTCCTCTTGCGGCACCAGTTGATACTGCGTCTCGCTAAAGCGACCGTCGGCACCGAGCCGGAAATGCTCGATGAAATTGCCACGCCCGCCTGCGGTAATGCGATTGCCGGACGCGTAGTCGATCGGCAGGTCGACCAGATGAAGCTGAGCTTCGTGCGAGGGTCCGTTGAGTGGCGCTTTCGGCGCGATGCCATCCGCCCATATGGCTTCGAGGATCGGCTGGAAGATCGGCAGCGCCACTCGCGCTCCGGTCGCATTCGTGCCGAGCGAACGGCGTTTGCCGTCGCCGTTGTCGTAGCCGACCCACACCGCCACGGTGACATCGTTGGTGAAGCCGATGAACCAGCCGTCGACCGCATCCTCCGTCGTACCCGTCTTGCCCGCAACAAAAGGCGAGAGCGCACCAATGGCGCGCGCGGTACCCCGGGCGACCACACCCTGGAGCATGGTTTTAAGCTGATAGAACGACGCGGGGTCAGCGGCCCCGATCATAGGAAGCGGAGCCTTCGGATATTCATAGACCTTGCGTCCGCCGACTTCGATCGAATCAATGCCGTGGGGCTGCGGCCGGGCGCCCTCGTTGGCGACCGCGGCGTAAAATGCCGCGAGGTTGATCATGTGCACTGGCTGCGCGCCGAGCACAAAGGGATAGAAACGGACGCAGTCGGTGTAGATTTTTGCCGCGACCGCCGTGGCGCAGACATCGTCGAGGCTTTGCGCCGGATCCCGGTCGATGCCGCCTTCGAGCAGATGGGCAGTGACGACGTTGACGGAATTCTCCAATCCGCGCCGCATGGTGTAGAGGCCACCCGAACTGTTGTCGGCGTTGCGCGGCGACCAAAAATCTTCCGGCCGCGCGAAGCCACCCTGGTCGCGCGCGATGACATAGCGGCCGCCGGCGCCGATCGGCGGCAGCGTCAACGGCTCGTCCGGCACCAGCGTGTTCGGCTGCAAACCTTTTTCCAGCGCGGTGAGATAAGTCAGCGGCTTCATCGCCGAACCGGGCTGGCGCTCGGTTTGCACCGCGCGGTTCAGTTGGCTCAGCGGATAAGAAAAACTTCCCGCCATGGCGAGAATGCGCCCGGTCTTGTTCTCGATGACGAGCGCCGCGCCTTGCACGCCCGGCCGCACGCGCAATTGCGCTTGACCGCCCGCGCCTTTGCCCTTTGCCGCTTTGCTGTCGATCACGTGAACGTAAATGACGTCGTAGAGGCTAAGCTTGCGCCAAATTTGCCCGAAGGCGCCGGTCAACGGCAGGACGCGGCCATCGGCAAGCCCGACCTTGATCAATCCATCGCCGCGCTTGCCGCCGCCTTTGTCGAGGATCACAGCGGCATCCCAATGGACGTCGTAAAGCGGAAGATGCAGCGCCGTCAGAGCCTGTTGCCAAGCCGGCATGGTGCTCGCCGACGCACTTGAAGCGGACGACACCGAAGCCGGCGCACCTGTGGGTGGCGAACTTGTAGAAGCCGCGGGCGATTGCCGTCCGGCACCGAGCTTTTGCACGGCGTCGGCGATATTGGCTTCGGCGCCGCGGAACTGAGCGCGGCCCGCCGATAATTCGTAATGCGCCAACCCCTCCTGCAACGCGGCCTCGGCCTCACGTTGCAGCGTCGCATCGATGGTGGAGTGCACGGTGTAGGGTTCGGCGGTGAGATTAGCCACGCCGTCGGTTTTCGCTTCGCGGCCGAGGAAGTCGATGAAATGGAAACCGCTGTCGCGATGCGGGCGCTCGAATGCGGCGAGCTTGGGCGGGTTCACCAGCGCCTGGTCTTTCTGTTCGGCGGTGATGACGCCGTCCTCCTGCATGCGGCCAAGCACGTAGCTAAGCCGCTCATTGGCCCGATCCGGATGACGATCTGGATTGAAATAGCTCGGTCCCTTGAGCAAGCCCGCAAGCAACGCGCCCTCGCCCAGCGATAGATTTTTCGCCGGTTTGCCGAAATAACTACGTGCCGCCATTTCGACTCCCCAGGAGCCGCGGCCGAGATAGGCGGAGTTGAGGTAGAGCTCGAGGATTTCCTGCTTGCTCAGCGTCGTTTCGACCCGCGAGGCCACGATCATTTCGCGGATTTTGCGCTCGTAGGTCACGTCGTCGCCGACCAGAAGATTTTTGACGACTTGCTGGGTGATGGTGGAGCCGCCTTGCGGGCGACCCGGACCGCCGAGGTTGCCGATGAAAGCGCGGATGATACCGCGCTCGTCCACGCCGTGATGCTGGAAGAAGCGCCGGTCCTCGGCGGCGACGAAAGCCTTCTGCACGTTTTCCGGAATGTCGGCGAGCGAGACCCAAACGCGCCGGTTGCCGGGCGCAAACACCTCGGCAAATTTCGCCCCCTTGCCGTCGAGCACCATGCTCATGCTCGGCAGCTTTCTTCCTTTAAGCGGCGTTTGGTCCGGCAGGTCAGTCGCCGCGCCGTTGAAGAATTCGATCACCTGCCCGAGATCGACGACCGGATTATCGACGCTCTCGTTCTTGCAGAACTGCCCATAGGCGGTGTTGAGGTCGGCGAAATTGATGCCGTGAAAAGCCTTGGCGCTGGCGCCGAGCGCCTTTGGGTCGTCCAGCGCGGTTGAAATCAAATCGTCGAGGTTGATGGACTCGATATCGAAGGCCGCGCGCATATGCGCGCATCCGTTGCGCAATATCTGCACCACCTCGCCGCGGTCCTGTGCCGGGTCAAAATGCGTTTTGACCGCCTGCGGCTGGGTCATGACTTCACTGAGAGCCAGCGCAGTCGCAAATATCTTAACCAGAAGGATGTCCATGTGGGACGCGAGGCAACCGTTTTCCGGAGAGCGTTACAAGCCAGAACGCGAAGTATAGCTATCCGATCCTTATAAAAAGACTTTTTTACGAATCCTGCACATGTCCGCGTTGCGCCTCGATGACGCAATCTTCCTACCACCGCCTCGCGAGCCGGCGCCAGCCTTGGATATCCCATTGACGGGGAAGCCCAAAAGCGCCGCCCGCCTTACGCCGCTTTGTCACTTTTTCTCGCCGCTAATCCGTCGAAATGGCCGTGCCGCTGAAGCCATGCCAGCAGCACGAGTGCCGGCAGTCCGGAGAGCGCGCAAAGCACAAAAAACCAGGCCCATCCGACCGCGTGGGCGACGTATCCGGTACCAAGCGCGAAAACGTTGCGCCCGAGCGCGGCGAGCGCGGTCAACAACGCATATTGGGTGGCGGTGTAGAGCGGATTGTTACACAGCGCCGAGAGGTAGGCGACGAAGATGACGGTGCCGACCGCGTCGGTGAAAAATTCAATGGTGGTGGTGAAGGTCAGCATCGGCACGCTGTTGCCGGCGACGGCTTGCCAGGAAAAGGCGAGAATCATCACCGTTTGCAAAATACCGCCGACCCACAGGCTCGCCGACAGCGGCAGTGCTCGCGCAATAAGCCCGCCGACAAAACCGCCGAGCACCGCGACAATAAAACCGACGCCGTTGCGGATCGCGGCGAGCTGCGGCAGCGAAAATCCGAGATCGAGGACGAACGGCGTCAAGAGCGCGAAGGCGAGCGCATCGGCAAGTTTGAACAAGGCGACAAATGCCAACGCCGCCACTGCAAACTTGCGCGTCAGGAAATCGCGAAAGCTATCGAGCGCCGATTGCAGTGCCCGCCTGATCGAGTTGCGGCGCGACGGACGCGCGTGTTCCGCTTCGGCCGCCGGCGAAGACGCCGGCTCAACCGCGAGCAGCGTTGCCAGCACGCCGACAAGGACAAGCGCGGCCATCGCCAGATAACAGCCGGTCCAGGCCGCGCGATCGCCGAACGACAATCCACGCAGCACGGTCACTAGAAGGAGTGCGCCGGCCCCAGAGGTCAGCGCGCCGACGCGGTAGGCGGCGACATATGAAGCCATGCCGGCGGCCTGCTCGTTCTCCGGCAGGCTCTCGACACGAAAGGCGTCGACCACGATGTCCTGCGTCGCCGAGGCCGCAGCGACGATGAACGCGGCCGCCGCGACCAGAAAAGCCGACGTCACCGGATCGCAAAACCCGAGTACCGCAATCGCCGCGATCAACCAGGCTTGGGACAACAACAACCAGGCGCGGCGGCGGCCGAACGCCTTCGCCAGGAACGGAACATCAAGCGCGTCGACCAGTGGCGCCCAGAGGAATTTGATGTTGTAGGGCAGCGCCACCGCCGCGAACAGTCCGATGGTTTTGACGTCGATGCCGCTCGTTTTCATCCAGGCTTGCAAGGTCGCGCCGACGAGCACGATCGGCAGGCCGCTGGAAAATCCGAGCAGCAGAACGACGAGCACCCGCCGCTGCAAGTAGACGGCGAGCGCCTCGGTAAAAGACGGGCGCAAACGACCTATTCCCCGGCCTCGAGCTTGCGCAGCATCGGCGCGGGGATCACCGCGCCCACAACCGCATCCTCGCTGAATTCGACGTCCTTGATGCGCGTGCCGCGGTGCTCGATTTTTTGCGTGGAAATGAGGATCTGCCGGACGTCCTCATTGGCTTGGCCGAAATGCTGGCCGAGCTTGGCGACCCGCTCGCTCATCCGCCTGACGTCGTCGACCAGAAACGCCACTTCCGTCTGGATGCGGCCTGCCGCCTCGCGCATGCGCGCATCCTTCTGGATCTGCAGAATGACGTGAATGGCGATCATCAACAGCGATGGCGAAACGATAACGACGTTGGCGCGAAACGCCTTTTGCACGACATCGTCGAAGCCGTCGTGCAAGTCGGCATATACCGATTCCGACGGCACGAACATCAGCGCCAAATCCTGCGTCTCGCCGGGAATGAGGTATTTTTGCGCGATGTCGGTGACATGCTTGCCGATGTCCGCGCGAACCCGCGCGGCCGCCTGCCTCCGCGCGTCGTCGCCCTTGGCGTCTCGATAAGCGGTTACCGCTTCCAGGGGGAACTTCGAATCGATGACCAACGGACGCTGGTCCGGTAGGAACACCGCGCAATCCGGCCGCAGCCTGTTGGAGAGCGTATATTGGAATTCGTAGCATTCCTTCGGCAGACCATCGCGCACGATCAATTCCATGCGGCCTTGGCCGAACGCGCCACGCTCCTGCTTGTTGGCGAGCACGCCCTGCAGCGAAGTAACCTGAGTTGACAGCTCGGTGATATTTTTTTGCGCCCGGTCGATGACCGCGAGCCGCTCGTTGAGCTTTTGCAAATTTTCGGCGGTTGATTGCTTGGTTTTCTCCAGCGAATCGCCCATGCGATGGGAAACTGAATCGAGCCGCTCGTTGACGCTGTGAGCGAGTTGCGATTGTCCCTTCGCCAGCATTCCGATCATCGCCTCGAGGCGGGAAGCCGCATCGGCCTGCGCCCGCGTCAACTCCGCCATCGCGGCGTCGTCGCTGCGCCCATTTCGCCGCGAGCGCCAAAGCAAAACCGCGATCGCGATGCCGGTACAGCAAGCGACGAGAATGACGGCCAGGGCGGCGATCCAAGCGCTTTCGCTCATGACGTTCGTCTTACGTGATTCGCCGCCGCGAGCGGCTAGTGGTGAGCCCGTCTCGGAACAAACAGGGAACGTACATAGCGCGACTCGGCCGGTCGAAGCAACAGCGAGGGGAGCGGATTTGACATTCGCTGCCCACCAAACCGCTAGCTCGTGAAGCGAATGTCGAATCCAAAGCTCCACAGGGATTGATGTTTGCTAGTGGTCCTTTGATTCTGACATTCGCATGAGCGCGTCCCGAGACCGGATGCGAATGTTAGAATCGGACCACTAGCCCGCATTGACCGTGGTATTTGCACCGCTTACATCGCGATCATGGCGGTGCGCGAAATCCTAAAACTTCCCGACAAGCGGCTGCGGCTCGTCTCCGGGCCGATCAACCGCATCGACGCGGGCGTGCGCGCGCTGGTCGAGGACATGTTCGACACCATGTACGCCGCGCCCGGCATTGGACTCGCGGGCATACAGATTGGCGTCGCCAAGCGCATCGTAACGATGGATCTTTCCAAGAAGGAAGAAGAACAAGAGCCGCTGGTACTGATCAATCCTGAAATCGTCTGGGCTTCCCCGGAGAAATCCACCCACGAGGAAGGCTGCCTTTCGATTCCGGAATTTTACGAAGAGGTCGAACGGCCGAGCGTTGTGAAGGTCAAATACCAGGACCTTGAAGGCAAATGGCACGAGATCGAGGCCGATGGCCTGTTTGCCACGTGCGTCCAGCACGAGGTCGACCACACCAACGGCATGCTGTTTATCGACCACATTTCCAAGCTCAAGCGCGACCGCGTCATCAAGAAGTTCATCAAAGCAGCGAAAACGGTACCGAAGAGCAAAGTGGAGGCGTGATTGCCGCTTCGCCTCGTCTTCATGGGCACGCCGGACTTCGCCGTGCCCACGCTGCTTGAGATTGCCGATCAACACGAAATTGTCGCCGCCTTTACCCGCGCTCCTCGGCCGGCGGGACGAGGCCTGGCGCCACAGCAGAGTCCGATCGCACGTGAAGCCGCGCGCCTTGGTATTCCGATTTTCACGCCGAAAATGTTGAAGGACGCAACGGCCGCGTCCACGATCGGCGCACTCAACGCCAACGCCGCCGTGGTGGTCGCCTACGGACTCATTCTGCCAAAAGCCATTCTCGACTGTTTCCCGCTCGGCTGTTTCAACCTGCACGCCTCGCTATTGCCGCGCTGGCGCGGCGCCGCCCCCATTCAGCGGGCGATCATGACCGGCGATAACGGCACCGGCGTCATGGTGATGAAGATGGAAGAAGGCCTCGACACCGGACCTATCGCCATGGCGGACCCGGCGCCGATCGGGGCCGATATGACGGCGGGCGAGCTGCACGACGAACTCGCGACGCGCGGCGCCCGATTGACTGCGGTCGCCCTTGCCGCGCTCGAACGCGGCTCGCTGCAATTGACGCCGCAATCAAACGACGGCGTGACTTACGCCCACAAGATCGAGAAGAGCGAAACCCGCATCGACTGGGCGAAATCCTGGAGCGAGGTGCACAATCACATTCGCGGCCTCTCGCCTTTTCCCGGCGCCTGGTTCGAGGCTGCCGACGTCGGCCGCGTCAAGGTTTTACGCAGCACTAAGGGCGAAGGTGCCGGCAAGCCCGGCCAAATACTCGACGATCGCCTGACCGTCGCTTGCCGCGACGGCGCGGTGCGCCTCGTCGAAGTTCAGCGGGCCGGCAAGCAGCCGATGGGCGCCGAAGAATTTTTGCGCGGGACGCCCATCGGCCGCGGCTACGTCCTGAGCTGAGCGCCATGCCCCGCTACAAACTCACCATCGAATACGACGGCACGCCGTTTGTCGGCTGGCAGGTGCAAGACAACGGCGTTTCGGTCCAGGGCGCCATCGCCGCGGCCGTTACCGCCTTCAGCGGCGAAACCGTCCCCGTTCAGGGCGCGGGACGCACGGACGCCGGCGTGCACGCGCTTGGTCAAGTCGCCCACGTCGACCTCGCCAAAGATTGGGAAACCGATTCCGTGCGGGACGCGCTGAATTTTCATCTGCGTCCCCAACCGGTCGCCGTACTTTCCGCGGAACGCGTCGGGGACGATTTCGACGCACGCTTTTCGGCGATCAAGCGGCATTATCTCTATCGCATCGTCAACCGCCGCGCCGATCTCGCGCTCGAGGCGAGCCGCGGCTGGCGCGTTGGGCGGCCGCTTGATGCCGAAGCGATGCATGGCGCCGCGCAAAGGCTGGTCGGCCGGCACGATTTCACAACGTTCCGCGCCACCGAATGCCAGGCAAAATCGCCGGTGAAAACGCTCGAACGCCTCGACGTCGCCCGCGGCGGCGAAGAACTGAATGTCACCGCAGTGGCGCGCTCCTTCCTGCATCATCAAGTGCGCTCTATGGTCGGTTCGCTCGTTCACGTCGGCGAAGGCAAATGGAGCGCTGGCGATCTTGCGGCGGCACTCGCGGCGCGCGACCGCGCGCGCTGCGGCCAAGTCGCCCCTCCGCAGGGGCTTTATTTGGTTCGCGTGGAATATTGATCGTCACGCATCCGGGTAACGCGCAGCCAGCGCCGCCGCTTCCGCGGCATCCTCTGGCGTATTGACGTTGAAGAATGGATCGACCGGCGCGTCCGTCCATGCGGCGACGGCCAGCGGATATCGCGCGGTCCATTGGTGAACCGCCCGCATCTGCTCGGCGGTGATCGCTCGGCGCAACTCTTCCCGCAACTGGATCGGCCAAAGCGCGACGGTCGGATGGCGGCGCCCGGCCGACTCGGCGCAAGCCAACGCCGCCTGACTCTCGCTTCGCGCCGCATGCAGGCGCGCGACCAAATCGCGCGGCAGGAAAGGACAGTCGCCCGGCACGCTGACAAGCCACCCAATCGCGGGCGCGTTATGAGCTGCCCAATCGAGGCCGGCCAGAATTCCGGCGAGCGGACCGGGATAGCCCGGCACGCTGTCGGTGATGACTGTCAGCCCGTGCGGAACCGCCGGTGGATCGGCATTACTGTTAAAAACGATATTGTCGCATTGCGGTCGAAGGCGATCGAGCAGGCGATCGAGGATGGTGAAGCGACCGATTTGAATCCGCCATTTGTCCCCACCGCCCATGCGGCGCGCCAACCCTCCGGCGAGCACCACGCCAAGCGTTGGTGGATGAGTTGAGGACAACGGCGCCTGCTCTTCAAATTAAGTTTGCTCCTTGACGATGCCTTCAGGGATGGCCTCCGTAAAGGCGTCCAGCGCAAAGTTTCCTAACCAAAATCTCTTTATTTGATCGGCCGCGCTCCCCCGGTGAGCGCAGCGTTAACTTCAGTAATGGCAGCGTCGATTTGTTGAACCGCAGCCGAAAAATCCGCATTCCGTCGGGATTTGAGAATTATGAACGCCGAAGACGCCGCGCCGGCCCGACTTCTTGTTGTTGACGATCAACCCGACAACCGCAACGTGCTGAACCGATTCTTCACCCGGCGCGGCTTTGAGATCGTCGAGGCGGCGGACGGAGCGGCCGCGCTCCATCTGATTGCCGCACAAAGCTTCGACGCGGTTCTGCTCGACATCGTCATGCCGGGGATGAGCGGTTTTGAGGTGCTCAAGGCGATTCGCGTCAACCACTCTCCATCGCACCTCCCGGTCATCATGGTTACCGCGAAGGTCGACACCGAAGACGTCGTGGAAGCTTTGCAGCTCGGGGCCAACGACTACATCACAAAGCCAATCAACTTTTCCATTGCCAATGCCAGGCTCCAGAATCAGCTGGCACGCAAACATGCGGAGCGTCGGCTGGCCGATCATGTGCAAGAATTGGAGGCAACCAACTACCGGCTGGAAAAAGAAATCGCGGAGCGCAAGCAGTCCGAAGAGCGGGTCCGTTACTTGGCCCAGCACGACGCGCTGACCGGGTTGAGCAATCGCGCTCATTTCCGCGATCATCTGATCCGTGCGCTCGGACGCATGGACGAAGATGGTGGCGGTTTGGCGCTACTCTTCATCGACCTCGACCATTTCAAGCTGATCAACGACACTCTGGGACATCGCGTCGGCGATTTGCTGCTGATCGCGATCGGCGAGCGATTGAAAAATTCGGTCGACAGGCCCGATGGCGTTGCGCGCCTGGGCGGCGATGAATTTGCCGTTATTCATACTGTAAAGGGCCGGCCGGAAGCGGCCGGTCAGCTGGCCGACCGGATCATGGATGCCATCGAACGGCCCTACGACATAGAAGGTCATCGCTTGGGGCTTGGTTGCAGCATTGGCATCGCGCTCGCGCCCGAAGACAGCTGCGATCCCGATGTGCTCCTGAGCAACGCCGACCTGGCGCTCTATCGCGCCAAAGCAGAAGGCCGCGGCGTTCGCCGCTCATTTTTACCCGAAATGAATGCGCGCGCGCAGGCGCGCCGTACTCTGGAGTCCGACCTGCGCAACGCGCTGCATGCAGGGCAGTTTGAGCTGCACTATCAACCGGTTTGCAATCTGTCGTCAGGCCGCATCAGCGGGCTGGAAGCGTTGCTGCGCTGGAACCATCCAGAACGCGGTATGATCTCTCCTGCGGATTTCATTCCCTTCGCCGAAGAAATCGGCCTGATCACGCCGCTCGGCGATTGGGTTTTGCGAGAGGCGTGCAACGCCGCCAGACAATGGCCGGAACAAATGAATCTCGCGGTCAATTTGTCGGCGGTTCAGCTCCGCACCGGCAATATCGTGCAGAATGTGGTCAATGCGCTCGCCATGACCGGATTGTCCCCGAAACGCCTTGAGCTCGAAATAACGGAGACGACACTCCTGGATGACAATCAGAACACGACGCAGGCGTTGCACCAGCTGCAAAACATGGGCACACGCATCGTCATGGACGATTTTGGCACCGGGTATTCAAGTCTCAGCTACCTGCGAAAATTTCCGTTCGACAAAATTAAGATCGACCGATCATTCGTTCGCGAATTGCCGGCGGGCAACGACAGCAGCGCCATCGTGCGTTCGATCATCCACCTCGCGAACAGCATCGGCATGCCGACGACTGCCGAGGGCGTGGAAACCGAGGCACAGCGGGCCTATCTGCAAAGCGAGGGCTGTACCGAAGCGCAGGGTTTTCTCATAAGCCGTCCCCTCCCGTTCGCTCAATTACGAACGCTGTTCGCGGACGTTGCCGACATACGCCGGGTAGCGTGAGTCGGTCGGCGCAATACCGGCTAGCCGAAATATTTCTCGATAATCCGCCGATAAATCGCGGTGAGCGCGTGTAGATCGGAAAGCGGCGCGCATTCGTCGACCTGGTGCATGGTCGCGCCAACCAGACCGAATTCAAGAACCGGGCAATAATCCTTGATGAAGCGCGCGTCCGACGTCCCACCGGACGTCGAGAGTTTCGGTCTTTTTCCGGTTATCTCGGCAATCGCGGCGACGGCGAGTTCCGTGAACGGGCCGGGTTTGGTGACAAACACGTCGGCGTTTGAAGGCTGCCACTCAAACGCGTAGCGGATGCGGTCGCCGGCGGCAGCTTTCGTCCGGTCTTCGATCAGCGTTTTGAGCGCGCCTTGGGTGTGCCGATCGTTGTAGCGGATGTTGAAGCGCGCCCGCGCTTGGCCGGGAATGAGATTGACGGTGACGTTGCCGACGTCGACCGAAGTAAATTCGAGGTGCGAGGGATCGAACAAGTCGCTGCCTTGGTCGAGCGGCGCTTGCAAGGCGGCGATCAGCGTGACAAGTCCACGGATCGGATTGTCGGCGCGGTCGGGATAGGCGACATGGCCCTGGCGGCCCTCGACAATCAGGGTGCCGTTGAGCGAACCGCGCCGTCCAGCTTTGACGGTGTCGCCGATCCTCTCGACGTTGCTCGGCTCGCCAAGAACGCAATGGTCAAACTTTTCGCCGCGTGCGGCCGCCCATTGCAAAAGCTTGACGGTGCCGTTGACCGCGACGCCTTCCTCATCCCCAGTGATCAGGAACGAGATCGATCCGCGCTTGGGCCGGCCGTTATTGGCGGCGAGGTGATCGAGCGACGCCGCGACAAAGGCGGCGATGCCGCCCTTCATATCGGTGGCGCCGCGACCATAAAGTTTCTCGCCGGCAATTTCGCCGGCAAACGGCGGATAACACCACGCCGCCTCGTTGCCAGGCGGCACGACGTCGGTATGGCCTGCGAAAGCCAGATTGGGCGACGTGTCGCCGATACGCGCGAATAGGTTCTCCACCGGCGCCGCGCCGCCCTCGGTGAATGTCTGGCGGTGAACGGCGAAGCCGGCCTTTGTCAGCACGCCCTGTAGATAGTCGAGCGCGCCGCCCTCCTCCGGCGTGATTGAGCGGCAACGGACGAGGTCGCGGGCGATGGCGACCGGATCGGCGTTCACAGCGGCAACCCCAACGCGCGCATCACCCGCCAAGCTGCATCAGCAAGAGATTGTTTTCCCGGCGCACCCAGCCGGGAATGAGAAATGCATCCACCACGACCCAGACGAACGTGATAAACCATCCAATGACGGAAATGGTGAGCAGCACCTGGGCGATGCCGACGCCCTTGCGTCCAAGATAGAAATTGTGCGCACCAAACCAACCTAGAAAAAACCAAAGAATATAGGCGATCACCGCGCTTTTTCGGTTGGCGTCATAGAGCAACAGCGTACGTGTGTCCTTTGACAGCGGGCCTTGCTGCTGCGCCGCCTGCGCAATCCCGATCGAACGTTCGTCACTCATGAAATGCCTCCATGGTCGGCGTTCGTCTCAAATCTTCGCCAGCGGATCCGGCCCGTTTGGATTGGGGCCAACGGTGCCGCGGCGAAAGCCAAGCTCGACCAGCAAAACCAGCCCCAAAACCGCCACCGGGACTTCGACCGCCAGCAAAAGCATACTCGGACTTTCATCAGTACCGCCACTGCCTACGCCCAGAAGCGAAAACAGGTCAGTTAGAGCAGCGCCGCCAAAAAAGAACACCAACAGCCAAATCGGCAGGTTTCGGTCATGCAAGCGCTTTATGGCGACAGCGAATTCCGGATAGGTAAAGGCGAGATCGACAACGGCCGCGAGCCGGTCACCTTGGATTTGTTCGGCGAGGAAACCAGCTACCAGTTCGGCGAGGATCAATATGCCGCTCGCCAACCAGAACGTCTGGCGGCCGATGCGGCCGTGGAACCCATTGAACAAATAAAGCCAGTTCATATACGCCACGCGCGGGCTAATCCCGCAGCAATTCGTTGATGCTGGTCTTGGCGCGGGTTTTCTCGTCGACGCGCTTGACGATGACCGCACATGCCAGACTCGGCGTCGGCGCGCCATCTGGCCGCGGCTTTCCGGGAAGGCTGCCGGGCACGACGACCGCGTAGGGTGGCACCTCGCCCTGGAAAATTTCGCCGCTCGCGCGGTCGACTATTTTGGTCGATGCGCCGATGAACACGCCCATCGAGAGTACCGCGCCCTCGCGGACAATCACGCCCTCGGCGACTTCCGAGCGCGCGCCGATAAAGCAATTGTTTTCGACAATCACCGGCTCCGCCTGCAGCGGCTCGAGCACGCCGCCGATGCCTGCACCGCCCGAGATGTGGCAGTTCTTGCCGATCTGCGCACACGACCCGACCGTCGCCCAAGTATCGATCATGCTGCCGCTATCGACATAGGCGCCGAGATTGACGAAGGACGGCATCAGCACCACGCCGGGGGCGATGTAGGCGGAACGCCGCACCACGCATCCGGGCACCGCGCGAAATCCGGCGGCGCGAAAACGCTCGGCGCCCCAGCCGTCGAATTTCGAAGGGACCTTGTCCCACCATACCGCGCGGCCGGGACCGCCGGGAAATACGCTCATGTCGTTTAAGCGAAACGAGAGCAGCACCGCCTTTTTGAGCCATTGATTGACGTGCCAACCGCCGCCAGCGGCCTTTTCCGCGACGCGCGCGGCGCCCCGATCAAGGAGATCAAGCGCGGCTTCGACGGCCTCGCGCACGCTTCCTTGGGTCGCGGGCCCAATCTCATCGCGCCGGTCGAACGCGGCATCGATCACTTTCGCCAGCCCATTCGATCCGGTCGCGGGCGCTTTTTGGGCGACGTCGGCGGCCATGCAGTCCTTACCCTCTGTTGCGGCGGTTTGTCGGAGTGCAGCCGGGCGATGTCAAGTTCGCGGCGATTGCGCCGAGAAACACCGTCAAATCGTCGGTAACGTGATCAACGTACGGCTCGTCGCGCCCAGCGAGCTCCCAATCCTCGCGAAAAACTTCGCGCGTGCCACCGGGCACCACCAGCACCGTCGTCATGCCGCGCGCATGCGGCACCACCAGATTGCGCGACAGGTCTTCGAAAATCGCCGCCTTGGCGGGATCGACGCGGTGACGATGGAGAAAACGGTCATAGACCACGGCGCGCGGCTTCGGCTCAAGCTCGGCCGCGGCAATATCGAACACGTCCTCGAAGTGCTCGAAGATTTCGAGTCGCCGCATCACCACTTCGGCATGACGCCGCGTGCCATTTGTCAGAATGAGCTTGCGCCCGGGGAGCCGGGAAATGGCGGCGCCAAGCTCCGGATTAGGAGTCAGCAGCGAGTGATCGATCTCGTGCACCATCTCCAGAAATTCGTCGGGCACAAGCCCGTGTTCTTCCATCAGTCCGCGCAAGCTCGTGCCGTAGCGGCGATAATAATCTTTCTGCACGCGAAATGCTTCGTCGCGCGTGACTTTCAGGAAATTGGCGATGTAATCGCGGATCCGTTCATCCACCTGATGCCAAAGATTCAGGTGATGCGGATAGAGGGTGTTATCGAGGTCGAACACCCAGGTTTCGACATCGGCGAAGCCGCGAGTGCGGGTAGCGGTGTTACGCTCATTCATCGGGCTGCTCGTGGGCGATGCGTCCGGGCGACGGGATGTGATCTATCCGCGCGCGCCAATCTTGACAATGATCGCTTGGCGATAGCCGGCCCACGCCAATAGCTGGATTCAAGAAGCGCCGAATCGGCGGCAGCCCCTAAAGCCTGGCCACGGCGCTTTAGCCTGCCTCGCGCCAAGCTGCTGCGGGCACCAAACCTTGGAGAGCTCCGTCGTGCAGGCGTACCGGGTCGCGTTCGCCTTCCATCGCAAGCCGCAGCACCGAGCGGGCAAGCTCGTCAGGCCTCACCGTCGTGTTGCCGACGGCCTTGAGCGTCAACCACGCCTCGTCAAACGCCGTCTCAAGTATGACGAGCGTTTGCGGGTCGAATGAAGAGCTCTGGAACCCTCGCATGGTCCGGCCTCATCGCGATGTTAAGACCCCCCTGTTTACGGATTGGTGAAGCATCGACCGCCAACTTGTCCGAGTTGTGACGGTACGCCAGCGTCACCGGCGGCCGTGCGGGGCGGAAGAGGCTCTATTTCCACAATTGGAAGGCGACCAGCGCGGCAAGCATGGTGACGCCGCCAACCGCCTGCAGCGGCGTCATAACCTCGGAAAGCGCGAGCGCGCTCAGCAGTGTTGCCGTCAGCGGCTCGAGATTCATGATCAGCGCCGTGCGAAACGCTCCTATGCGAAGCGTCGAAACAAATACGAAAAGAATGCCGGCCGTGGTCGCCACACTCATGAAGATCAACGCGGCCCACCCGATATTCGTTTGAGGCGGGGTCCAGGTCCGAGTGGCCAACGAGATGCCGACGAACACCACAACTTGCGCGGCGACCGAATACCAGGTGGTCAAGCGTGCGTCAGCGCCGACGAGGAAAGCGCGGGTCGCAATAAGCACGCCGGTCCGGCAACAGGCCGCGCCGATCGCGTAGACAATACCGATGAGTGCCAAACCGGCAGGGTGGGCACCGATCATGATTCCCAAGCCGAGAAACGCGACAAGTGCGCACGCCACGCCTTGCCAGCGCAGGCGTTCCAAACCCGTCGCCGAAGCCACGAGCCCGGTCAGCAACGGATAGACGAAATAAGTCAGCACCGCCGTCGGCACGTCGTTAAATTCGATCGCCTTGAACAGGCAGAAAATAAGCGCGGCGAAAAGGATGCCGATGGCAATCGAAATCCAACGCACGCGCGCGCTAGCGGCCGGCCTCGGTCCGAACCGCAGCCACGCTGACATGAAGGCTAATCCGACGACGCTGCGAAAGGACAGCATCGTGAGCACGTCACAGCGCGACGCGATGATGATCTTGGCGAGCACGTCGGAGACGCCGAGCGCAACTGCCGCGGCCAGGCCCGGCCCGGAGGAAAAGAACGAACGGAAAGCCACGCGGCGGGAACTCTCGGATCGCAGATGGACGCCCGAGATACGCGGCGGCGGCGGCAAGCGCAACTGGAAAGCTAGTAGGCCTGCTTCCTCTCGCTTGGTGCAAGCGGAGCCGACGGCGCGCGGACGCCGAACGGCCATTTGAGCATCTGCGCCGCGCGGATGAAGGGAGCGATCAGTTCTCCCCTGATGGTGTGTGCATGCTCGCGATCCGGCTCGACACCAAACTCAAGGCGTTCATTCTCGGCCGCGGGAATGTACAGCGTGCCGAACATCCAATCCCACACCGCGAGGCAGCTGCCGAGATTCTTGTTGAAGTGGGCGGGATTGCGCGAGTGATGAATTTGATGATGCGCCGGGCTCATGAACAGGCGTCCAAGCCAGCCTGTAAACGAAATCCAGATCTGCGAATGTTGCAGATGCACATAGAGGTAGATGAAAAAGACCAGGACCACGTTGCTGTCGGACAGAACGTATTGCGGCATCGGTTGACCGAGAAGGTAATCGCCGAGGCCGTTCGCGGTGCCGATCGTAACCGCCAGAATATTCAGGAAGACGCACATATAGATCGGGTGCACGCGAAAATTCGTCAGCGGCGTCAGCACCGTCGCCGAATGATGCACTTTGTGGAATTCCCAGAGAAACGGAATGCGATGCGACAAATAATGATTGATCCAATAGCCGAGCTCATAGGCCAGAAAGATCATCACGGTGATGATCGCCCGCGACACGTATCCGGGGAACGGCGCCGGCGGCAATGCACCGAACAATGAAGTCAGGCCGTCGGTCACGCCGCGGCTAAGCGCGCCATAGGACAAGATCGCCCAGCCGAACACGATGCCGAATACGAAAAGATTGAAGTAGAAATATCCGACATCGGCGACGTTCGACCGGCTGGTCAAAAGCTGCTTGGGAAACATGGCTCGAAGCAGCGGCTTAAGACGGATGCGGCGGCCCTTGCGATAGCGCCGTCCCGCCAGGACCAAGAACCCGATGGCGAACGCGCAGAGCAAGGAAAAAATCGAGAAATGCGAACCGGGCGCCAGCAACGCCTTGTACAGCTGACTCAAAAAATACGAGATGCCCGGCCAAAAATCCAAGCTCGCCTCCACGGCCGCAGTGAATGAGGCTTTTCACTTAGCCGGGATTGGTAAAGGCCGCGTTGTGCCGCCGCGCTCCGCGCGGTTAATGGCGGGTAAAAAATCCGAGTCGCATCACGCGGCAACTATGCGGTTCTAATTGTGGATGAGCGTGCCGGCGCCGAGCTCGGTGAACAACTCGAGCAGAACGGCATGCGGCACCTTACCGTCCAAGATAACCACACCCTCGACGCCCCGCTCAAGCGCTTCAATGCAGGTTTCGACTTTGGGGATCATCCCGCCGGAAATCGTGCCGTCGGCGATGAGGCGCCGGGCGTCGTCGGCTGACAGTTGTTTGATGAGGTTCTTCGATTTGTCGAGCACACCCGGAACATCGGTCAGAAGGAGCAGCCGCTTCGCCTTGAGCGCGCCGGCAATGGCGCCGGCGAAAGTGTCGGCGTTGACGTTGAACGTGCCGCCGTTCGCCGCCGCGGCGACCGGCGCCAAAACCGGAATAATTTCGCGGCCGAGAATCTGCGTCAACACGGTGACGTCGACTTTGTCCGGCTCGCCGACCAAGCCCAAATCCACGACCTTCTCGATATGGGAGTCGGGGTCGACGACTGTGCGCGTGAGCTTGCGCGCGATCAGCATATTGCCGTCCTTGCCGGACAATCCAATCGCCTTGCCGCCGGCGGCGTTGATGTAGCCGACCATTTGTTTATTGATCAGCCCGGACAGCACCATCTCGACAATTTCGAGCGTCTTCTCGTCGGTGATGCGCAAACCGGCTGCGTACTGCGACTCGACGCCAACCCGTTTGAGCATGGCCTCGATCTGCGGTCCGCCGCCGTGCACGACAACCGGATTGATGGCGGTCTGCTCGAGCAGCACAACGTCGCGGGCGAATTCGCGCGCCAAATGCTCGTCGCCCATGGCGTGGCCGCCGTATTTGATGACGATATTCGCTTCATCGTAGCGCTGCATGTACGGCAACGCTTCGGAGAGAACGCGGGCAATTTCGTGCTCGGAAACGCTCATGGGCGGCCCCATCGGGATAATCTCGAATTGGCAACGCGCCGCCTTGTAGAGCATGATTTCGAAAAGTGGAAACCGGTTATCGCGCTCTATCGGGCAAACGGCGAGCGCGAGAGAATCGCCGTGGCCTTTATCTTGAAGCCGCGGAGCCGCGCTCGCGGAGCAGGCGGGCGATGGCGGCGCGGAGTTCCGGCATGCCTTGGCCGGTGCGCGCTGACGTGGCGATGACACGGGGAAAAGCCGCCGGACGCTTTTGCACGGCAAGCTCGATCTTATCGCGGCATTCGATCATGTCCGCTTCGCGCAGCTCGTCGCATTTGGTGAGCACGACCTGGTGGCTAACGGCGGCTTTGTCGAGCGCCGTCAGGACGGCTTCATCGATGCGCTTAAGGCCGTGGCGTGCGTCGATCAGCAAATAGACCCGCGCCAGCGCTTGGCTTTTGCGCAGATACGCCTCGACCACTTTACCCCAAGCTGCGGCCTTGGCCTTGCCAGCGGCGGCATAGCCGTAGCCCGGTAAATCGACCAGAACGAGGGGGCTCGATCCGGCAAAGAAGATCAACTGTTGGGTGCGGCCCGGCGTGCTCGATGCGCGCGCCAGCGCCTTCCTGCCGGTAAGCGCATTGATAAGGCTCGACTTGCCGACATTGGAGCGGCCGGCAAACGCGACTTCCAACTCGCCCGCGCGCGGCAAAGATTCAACGCTGCCGGCGGCTGAGATAAAGCTCCACTCGCCTGCAAAGAGCCGCCGCCCGGCCTCGATTTCGGCATTGGAAAAGTCGGCCGCCGTGCTGACCGTGGTCGTCGCTGTTTTCATGGCCGACGAATGTCACACCCCGCGGAAATGAAAAAGGGGACATGCGTCCCCCATTTCGCGGGCGGAGCTTCCGGCGAGCGCCCGGGTCAGGCGGCGGCCGGATCGGGTGGGTCCGTTCCGGCAGCGACCGGCGCATAAGCCTGGTTTTTCGCGCTGCCCTGATAGCGGGCTGCGGCGGCCACTGCTGAAATGCCGATTTTTCGGTAGCGTAGGTGCAACGCCACGGGTTCCGCCGGCGATTTTCCCGTTTTTGGTAAGTCTTTTGCCGTCTCGATTTTCGCGTCTTCCATTTTGACTAATCCCCGTTCCCGTGTTTGCGGCACGTGGCCCGCCTCCTAAGCCGGCAGTGCGGCTGAATTGGGCGGGGAATCGCTCAGCTACGTGACGTTTGCTTGCGATTCCCTTGCACTCGCAAAGAGGACATCGGGCGCGGTAAACCGTTGGTTAATGGGCAAAAAGGGGAATGGTAAGAACCTTACGCTAGAGGGAAATCCACAATTGGCGGAGGCTAGTGCGACATTCCTGCAACACTCGCGGGCGACATCGGCGTCGACCCATGCGAGTGCTGGCGTCCATGCACCGATTTCGCTATTTGGAATGCGGGGTAAGGCTTTCGCTGATTCAAGGCTGGGACAGGCGAAAAAGTAGGTCACCGATGACGATGCGTGCGCTGGCATTTGTGGTAGCTGCGATAGCGTTGGGCGGCTGCGTTCAGGACAATGGCACCCTCGATCCGGTGAACGACGCCAATTGGAAGCAGCGCGACAAGGACTTGATGTCCAACCTGCCGTACAATCAATCGGCAGTGGGGGAAGCTTACCGCCGGCATTTTGTTGAATATCAGCGCAAAGAAGCGCCCGGCACCATCCTCATCGATAGCGACAACAAATTTCTCTATTACGTCCTGCCGCAGGGCAAAGCAGTCCGCTACGGCATAGCGGTCGGCGAAGAGGCGCAGGCTTGGAGCGGCTTGGCCAAGGTCGGCCGCATGGAAGAATGGCCGGCGTGGCACCCGACACCCAGCGAACAGCAACGGCTTGGACCGCTCCCGGAATATGTGACTGGCGGCCCGCATAACCCGATGGGCGCGCGCGGCATGTACCTCTATTCCTCAAATAGAGACACGCTCTACCGAATTCACGGCACCAATCAGCCGGAATATATTGGATCTGCCGTGTCGTCAGGCTGCATCCGCATGACGAACGAGGACGTGATCGATCTCTACAACCGGGTGAAGGTTGGAACGCCGGTCATTGTTCTCGGACCGCATCAATCGCCGTTCGGCGTCGCGCGCATGGCAGGATCGACGCCGTCCAACTACTGACGGCTTATCCGGCTCTAAGCTCCGAGTACGACCTGCACGACTTCGGGCGGCATGCCGAGCCGCGCCGGAATAAAGCTCGTGCCAAGCCCTCCCGACACGATCAAGTGCCGTCCATCTTCGACCACGTGTCCGTACGCATAGCGCGCGCCGTATTTCGACGGCACGAAGGCCGGCCAAATCAGCGGTAGCCGGATTTGGCCGCCGTGCGTGTGGCCGGCAAGCGTCAAGGCGATGCGCTCCGGCAAGTGGGCGAAGATGTCGGGCTCGTGCGCCAGAAGCACGATCGGGTCGCCGGTGCGGATTTGCGAAAGTGTGCGCGGCAAATCGTCGACGCCGCGAAAGCGGCCGTGCCCAAGACGATAGGCGCGCTGATCGCCGAGCCCGGCGAGCCAAAACCGTGCTCCTTCCGGTCCGAGCAACACCGCATCGTTTTCAAGCACCGAAATACCGACCGCAGTGAGCGAAGTGCGGATGCCGGCGGGATCGTGCCACCAATCATGATTGCCAAGCACAGCCCAGGTCCCAAGCGGGGCTGACAGCCGCGCCAATTCCGCCGCCCATATTCTGTTGGGCATACGTACGTCCACGAAACGATAGGTCGCGATGTAATCCCCGAGCAGAACGACAAGGTCGGATTTCAGCTCGTTGGCGGTATCGACCATGCGGCGAACGTGCGAGACGGTCATGTTCGGGCCGCCGGCATGTATGTCGGCAATGACCGTGATGGACAGACGGTGGCCGCTCGGCCAAGCCGGCGGTTGCGGCGCGTAACGGGTGACGGCCAGGCTTCGCGCTTCAACGCCGCCCGCATAGGCGGCGGTCCCAACCAAAGACGATCCCACTACGCCACCGCTGGCGGCGAGCAGGCGGCGCCGCGTGACACGCGTTTTGGCCGACGAATTGGGTCGCTGCGCGGCGTCCACTAGCATATCCGGCTTCATGGCCGGGCTCGTAGCTTGGGAGAAGTGAACATAAGGTTCACTGCAACGTCCGATTCCGGCGGCATTTTGATCTGCGGAGCGAGCAGCGCAACGCTGTTACGGTTCAGCCAGCTTTTCGCTCGTCACCCAATCGAGCGTTTTGTCGAGCGCCCGACGAAGCTTCTCGAACAGTTCCTCGATTTGCGGCGCTTTGATCACAAGCGGTGGGGACAGGGTAAGCGTGTCGCCGCCCACGGCACGCACCAACAACCCTTCTTCTTCGGCGAAGCGCACCGCACGCGCACCGACGCCGTGCCGCGGATTGAACGAGCGCTTAGTCGACTTGTCGGCGACAAGCTCGACGCCGCCGATCAACCCTAGTCCGCGCGCTTCGCCGACCAGAGGATGCTGACCCAACAGCCGAAGCCGGCCCTGGAACAGCGGCGCGCGCTTGGCGGTATTCTCAACGATGCGGTCGCGACCATAAATCTCAATCGCCTTGAGTGCGACCGCCGCGGCGACCGGATGGCCACCATAAGTGAACCCGTGGCCGAACGCCCCGATCTTGTTGCTCTCGGCAAGCAGCGCTTCATACATCAGCTCGGGCATCATCACCGCCGCTATCGGCAAATAGGCCGATGACAGCGCCTTGGCGACCGAGAGCGCTTGCGGCTTGAAATCGAGCTTTTCGCAGCCGAACCAGGTCCCCAATCGTCCAAAGCCGCAAATCACCTCGTCGCTGATAACAAATAAGTCGTGCTTGGCGCATACCGCCATGATCTTCGGGAAGTAAGTCCGCGGCGGCACAATGACTCCGCCTGCGCCCATGACCGGCTCGGCAATGAAAGCGGCGACGGTGTCAGGTCCTTCCTGCTCAATCAGGGCGTCGAGCTCGGCGGCGAGCCGCGAGGCGAAAGCTTCCTCGGTCTCGCCATCTTCGGCGAAGCGATAATGATGCGGACAACCAGTATGCAAAAAGCCGGTAAGCGGAAGGTCGAAATCGCGATGGTTGCCCTCAAGCCCGGTGAGCGAAGTCGCGGCAACGGTAACGCCGTGATAGGCCTTCAGGCGGCTGATGATTTTTTTCTTTAATGGGAGCCCGCGGGCATTGTTGAGATACCAGACAAGCTTCACCTGGGTGTCGTTGGCTTCCGAGCCGGAATTGCAAAAGAACACCTTCGAGATCGGTACCGGAGCGATTTCCTTGAGCTTCTCGGCAAGTTCGATCGCCGGATCGTGACTCTTGCCCGTGAAGACGTGCGCGAAAGACAGCTTGCGCATCTGCGCGGCGGCGGTCTCAATCAACTCCTCGTTGCCGTAGCCCAGCGCTGTGCACCATAGGCCGGCCATGCCCTCCAAGTAGCGCTTGCCTTGAGTGTCATAGACATAAACGCCTTCGCCGCGTTCGATCACCATCGGGCCGTTTTCGCGAAAGGTCGCAAGATTGGTGTAGGGATGCACCAAGGTTTCGACGTCTCGGGCGGCAAGATTGCTGAGCGGGGCCATGAAAATCCCTTTTGATAATCTTCTGCGGATCGCAGCGCACTCGCAGCATTGCTTAGACGGTAAACCTATTTACCTTCAATATCCGAAATACCCGACGCCGCGGCGCGATGCGGCATTTTCATCCCGGCGCGGTCCGGCTAGATTGGGGTAGCGCGGGGGGCGGTCCTACCGCCATCGCGCAAAGAAGAAAAACGCCCACGCTCCGGAGGATTTTCATGCTCGGTCTCATGCAGGATTGGCCGCTGCTTTGCCACCGGATCATCGACCATGCCGCGATCAATCACGCCGACCGCGCGGTGATCACGCGCTCGATCGAAGGGCCTTTGCACCGCACCAATTACGCCGAAATCCGCGCCCGCGCACTGCGTGTCGCGCAACGGCTGGAACGGGACGGCGTCAAGTTCGGCGATCGCGTCGCCACGCTGGGCTGGAACACCTGGCGGCACCTGGAAAGCTGGTACGGAATTCTCGGCATCGGCGCGATCTACCACACGATTAATCCGCGGCTGTTCGCCGAGCAGATCATCTGGATCGTCAATCACGCCGAAGACCGCGTGATGATGACCGATCTCACGTTCGTGCCGCTGTTGGAAAAAATTGCCGACAAGCTGCCGAGCATCGAACGCTACATCATTTTCACCGACGCCGCCCACATGCCGCAAACGTCGTTGCGCAATGCGGTGGCCTATGAGGAATGGCTCAAGGAGACGGACGGCGATTTTGAGTGGAAATCGTTCGACGAAAATACCGCCGCAGGCATGTGCTACACTTCGGGCACCACAGGTAATCCCAAAGGGGTGCTCTATTCGCATCGCTCGAACGTGCTGCATACCATGTTGGCGCTGCAGCCCGACGCGATGGGCGTTTCCTCGCAGGATATCGTCCTGCCGATCGTGCCGCTGTTCCACGCCAATGGCTGGGGGCTCGCCTTCAGCGCGCCGATGGCGGGATGCGCGCTGGTCATGCCGGGCGCCAGGCTCGACGGTCCCTCGGTTTACGAGCTGCTGACGGAATTCAAGGTCACCTGTAGCGCCGCGGTTCCCACGGTTTGGCTGCTGCTGCTGCAATATCTCGAGAAAACCGGCGCCACGCTGCCCGATCTTAAGCGCGTGATCATCGGCGGATCCGCCGTGCCGCGCGCGATGATCAAGACGTTCTGGGAGAAATATGGCGTTGAAGTATTCCACGCCTGGGGGATGACGGAAATGAGCCCGCTCGGAACCGTCGGTACGCTTAAGCCAAAATACGCCGCGCTCGACCAAGAGGCGATTTTCGACATCAAAACCAAGCAAGGCTACACCCCGTTCGGCGTCGAAATGAAAATCACCGACGACGCCGGCAAAGGCGTTCCCTGGAACGGTAAAACTTTCGGCCGGATCAAGGTGCGCGGTTTCGCCGTCGCCAAAAGCTATTACAAGCTCAATGAATCTGTTCTCGATGCCGACGGTTTCTTCGACACCGGCGACGTCGGCACCATGGACGAACAGGGCTATATGCAAATCACCGACCGCTCCAAGGACGTGATCAAGTCGGGCGGTGAATGGATCTCCTCCATCGATTTGGAGAACCTCGCCGTCGGGCATCCGAAAGTGGCGGAAGCCGCGGTGATCGGCGTGCGGCATCCTAAGTGGGATGAGCGCCCGTTGCTGATTGTGGTGCTGAAGGAAGGGCAATCCGCCACGAGCGAAGAGATACTCGGCTTCCTCGAAGGCAAAATCGCCAAATGGTGGATGCCGGACGACGTGGCGTTCGTCAGCTCAATCCCGCATACGGCGACTGGCAAAATCCTTAAGACCGCGCTGCGCGACCAGTTCAAGGACCATGTGCTGCCGACCGCAATTGCCGCGGAATAACCCCTGTTTGGAGAAGTTCGGCGCCTTTTCAGCGCGGTAAAGCGGTTTCCGCGCAGGGCGACGCAGTACAGCCCTAATATCGCCTAAGTAACGGCAAGCTTTCGCGCCGATTGGAACCGCCAGTCGCGTCTTCACAAATTGTTACAATCGGTCATGGCTACGCAATACTTAAGTTGCGTCGCACAATTTCCACATTTTACCGATCACTAACTACGTCGACTGTACGACTACGGTCAATCAACCTTCCCTTTAACAACTAATAAGGAAGATCATGGCTGGTTCTACCCAGACAAAGTTTGCGTTTGCTTCAATTGCTGTTGCAGCGTGTCTCATCGCAGTCCCGATGGCCGCGTCCGCTCAAAGCGGCATAGCCTCGATTTATTCGGGAGGGCTCACCGCCAATGGCGAGCATGCATCTGCCGCTGGTATGACGGCCGCCCATCGCACGCTGCCGTTCGGCACCATGGTGCGGGTCACCAACCAAAGCACCGGCCGTTCGGTCGTGGTGCGCATCAATGACCGCGGGCCATTTGTGCGTGGGCGCATCATCGACGTCATGCCGGCCGCCGCGCGCGCACTTGGCTTTGACGGCCTTACGAATGTGACGCTCGACGTAGTCGGCCGGCGCGGTTGAAGGCGGCAAGCTCAATTGCACTTAGTTCTTTGGGGAGGCCTACGGCCTCCCCTTTTTCGTGCCTAAATGGCCGCTTCACACTCAAGCAACCATTGTCGGCCAACATGCCCGGTTATTTGGGGAGGCCTCCGGGGCATATGGCGCCGACCGAACTCATTCCGTCATTCGATGCCCGTCTGGCGATGCATCGCATCGATGACGAAACCCGAAAGGTCTTGGCCGACACCTGGCCCTTGCTCGAACCGCATTTGGACCAGGCCATTGACGACGTGCTTGTGGCTCTCCAGGACTTGCCCCGTATCGGCAAGATCGTCGCCAACAACAAAGAGACTCTGAAGACACTCGAAGTGACGCATTTTCGCGCCCTACTCGGCGGGAATCTGGATGATCGCTATGCCGAATCGTGCCGCCGAACCGTCGAGAAAGAAGCCGAGATGGGACTCGACGCACGGGTTCGCAGCACCTCCGGCAGCATTGTTGTGCAGATGTCGCTCGACGTGCTGGCCCGCAAACATTGGCTTTCTTCGCTAAAGCTCGCACACCGCGCCAAGACGATCTCGAAACTTATCAGCTTCGACATCTCGAACGCGATGACGCTGCACCGCCGAGCCGCCGAGGAAGCGGCCCGCGTCAGACGCGGCGCCATCGATGCGGCAATCGCCGATTTTGACGGCGCCATTGGCGAAGTAATCTCGGCCATCAAGGAAACCTCGGCTTCGCTGAGCGAGACCGGTTCGGCAATGAGCCAGGTCGCCGACGACACGCTCAACCGCATGGCGTCCGCTTCGTCCGCCTCGGCAGGAACCACGCAGCGCATGGAAGCGACGGTCACGGCGACCGAAGAACTTTCCGGATCCATCCAGGAAATCGGGCAGCAGGCTACCAACGGTCTCGACATCGCGCAGTCCGCTGTCGCCGACGCCGAGCGGACGCAAAAAGTCATCGGCTCTCTGAACGAGGGCGCCGAGCGGATCGGTTCGGTTGTCGGCACCATTTCGGCGATCGCGGCGCAAACCAACCTCTTGGCGCTGAACGCCACCATCGAGGCGGCCCGCGCCGGCGACGCCGGCAAGGGATTTGCCGTGGTCGCCGCCGAAGTGAAAACGCTTGCCAATCAGACCTCGCGCGCGACCGAAGACATTTCGAAACAGGTCGCGGCCATTCAAGAAGCTACCAAGCGGTCGGTCGAGGAAATCTCGGCCATCGGGCGCACCATCGGCAAACTGACCAATGTGTCGACCAGCATCGCTTCAGCCGTGCAGCAGCAAAGCATGACGACCCAGAGCATTGCCGAAAGCATCCACACCGCCGCCGCGCACACTGCGCGCGCCTCCGCCGAAATCAACTCGGTCGACGTGGCGGTGGCGCGGGGAGTAAGGGCCGTGGAAGAAATCACCAAGTGGACCGATCAGCTCTCCGCGCGGGCGAAAGACCTGGAAACTAAGGTCGCGACGTTCTTTAAGCGCGTGCGCGCCGCCTAAATTTCCGAGCTTCGTCAGGGTAGGCGCGCTCTTGCCAGGCGCGAAGCTTATGCGCAACTTATAAGACTGCGGGGCGCGCTCACGGGCGGCGAAACCTGCGCATTAGCGACTCGCACCGGGAGATCAAGATGGCCACACCGCTCGCCAAACAAATCGTGCTTGCCGCGCGACCCAAGGGGCAGCCTACGGCCGCAGATTTCCGCCTCGAGGAAACCCCAATCCCGACCTTGCCGACCGGCGGTCTGTTACTGCGCGTGCTCTATCTCTCGCTCGATCCTTACATGCGCGGCCGCATGGATGACGCCAAATCATATGCAAAATCCCTCGACGTCGGTGACGTGATGACCGGCGAGACCGTGTGCGAAGTCGTCGAATCTGACCGCGCGGGCTATTCACCGGGCGATATCGTACTGGCGCATACCGGCTGGCGCACACACGCTGCCTGGAGCGGGCCGGCGCTGCGCAAGCTCGATCCCAAAGCCGCGCCGATCACCACCGGGCTCGGCGTGCTGGGAATGCCGGGCTTCACTGCTTACGGGGGCCTCAATCTCATCGGAAAACCCAAGCCAGGCGAAACGGTCGTGGTGGCGGCGGCAAGCGGCCCGGTCGGCTCGCTGGTCGGCCAACTCGCCAAGATCGCAGGCGCGCGGGCGGTCGGTATCGCCGGCGGCGCCGATAAATGCCGCTACGTCATCGATGAGTTGGGCTTCGACGCCGCCGTTGACCATCGTGCTCCCGACTTTGCGGGGAAGCTCGCGGCAGCCTGCCCAAAAGGCATCGACGTCTATTTTGAAAATGTCGGCGGCGCCGTTTGGCAGGCGGTGCTGCCCTTACTCAATGGTTTTGCGCGCGTGCCGGTCTGCGGATTGATCGCGCAGTACAGCTCGAGCGGGCCGCCGCCGGGGCCAAATCTTCTTCCCGCCACCATGCGCGCGATATTGACCAAGAGCCTCACGCTGCGCGGATTCATCAATTACGAATTTGCCGCGGATCATTACGCCGAATTTTTGAAGACGGTCGCGGCCGGCATCGCCGACGGGCGCATCCGCTACCGCGAGGACATCACCGAAGGCCTTGAAAACGCGCCTGCTGCGTTCATGGGCATGCTTCAAGGCAAAAACTTCGGCAAGGTGTTGGTACACGTCGGCAAATAAAACACCGCGTACGATCTACATCGGCAGCCGATATGTTTGCTGCGCGGCGCCGACAAACAGCGCGGCCTTTTCGTCGGCGCTATAACCGGCGGCGAGCCGTTTGAACGCGTTCCACATCACGCCGTAGCTGTAATAGCGCTTGTCCACCGGGAAGTTGCTCTCGAACATCGCCCGCCGCGGGCCGAACGCTTCCACGCAGGTTTCGACGTAAGGCCGCCACGTCTTGGCCAACTCCTCCGATGTCGGCGGCTTTGGCCGCGTCTCGAAGCCGAAACCGAACATGTGCATGCCCATGCCGCCGAGCTTGACGCGGGTGTTCGGACATTTGGCGAGTCCGCGGATGTTATCCGCCCAGGTCTTGAATACTTCGTCGTGGCGGCCGGCATAAGCACCGATGCCGAGTGGGATGCCGACGTGATCGAGCACGATAAGCGTGTCCGGAAAAGTCTTCGCGAGGTCGGTAAGTTCGGGGATTTGCGTGTGGTAGATCAGCGAATCGAACGACAGGCCGTAGCGCGCCAAACGCGCGAAACCGGCGCGGAATTTGGCGTCAAGCAGGAGCTGCGGCGGGTAATCGAGCGGCGTCGATTTGATCGAGCGGTCGGCGTCCCAAACCGAGCAATGGCGCACGCCTTTGAAGCGCTCGCCCGCCGCCCGCAGATGCGCTTCCAGCACGGCATCGACATCGGCGCCGAGCAGAAGATCGGCGAAGCCGACAATGCCGGCGCAAATGCGGGCCGGCCCGTAGGTGTTGCTCGCACTCATCGCGGCCACACCGTTGACGAACTCGGTCTCGCCGACCGGCGCGAACTTTTCCTCGCCGTCGGCGCGGTACATCGAGTCGCACTGCGAAAAGACGGTGGCCCGCACGTTATGGCCGCCGCGGTCGATGTCACCTTTGATGTCTTCGAGCAGGTAGCGCGCGCCGCGATCCCAAAGGTGATGATGCGGGTCGATGATCGGCATGGCCGGATCAATCGGCGCCTCGCGGTGCGAAGCCAGCCAATCCTCTCGGATCTCAAAGAGGATCTTCTTCTCGATCTCGGTTTCGCCGATCTTGACGTTCATAGCCCTGCCCTCCGCGGACCGATGATCCTAGCGGGCGGGACGCAGAAGGAAAGCGGTGGGCTTGTTATTCCGCCGGCTGTTTTGGCTTCGGCTTGAAAAAAGTGCGCTTGAGATTGTCCCACAATTCAATCTTGGCGCCGTTGCGGTGCATGATCGCGCTTTGCTGGAGGACCGACAGCGTGTTGTTCCAGGCCCAGTAGATCACCAAGCCGGCCGGGAAATTTGCCAGCATGAAGGTGAAGATGATCGGCATCCAGTTGAAGATCATCTGCTGGGTCGGATCCGGCGGCGCCGGATTGAGCTTCATCTGCACCCACATGGTGATGCCCATGATCACCGCCCAAATCCCCAGGTGCATGAAACTGCCCAACAGCGGCAATGCCGTCGGGTCCCAGGGAATGAGTCCGAACAAGGTGAAAATGTTCGTCGGGTCGGGGGCCGAGAGGTCGCGGATCCAGCCATAGAATGGCGCGTGCCGCATCTCCAGCGTGATGAACAACACTTTGTAAAGCGAGAAGAAGACCGGAATCTGGATGGCGATCGGCAGGCACCCGGCAACCGGATTGATCTTTTCCTTCTTGTAAAGCTCCATCATCGCCTGTTGTTGCTTCACCTTGTCGTCGCCGTAACGCTCGCGGATCATGGTGAGTTCAGGCTGCACCGCCTTCATCTTCGCCATCGAGGCATAGGACTTGTTGGCGAGCGGGAAGAACAGGAGCTTGACCAGCACGGTGACGATCAGGATCGCAATGCCGAAATTGCCGACCAGGCGGAAAGAGTAGTCGATGGCCAAGAACATCGGCTTGGTAATGAAGTAGAACCAGCCCCAGTCGATCAGCAAATCGAAATGGTTGAGTTGGAGCGCCTGATTATAGCCGCCGAGCGTCGACAGCGGAAAATTGATGCCCACGACCGAGACTTCCTTGGCGCCGGCGAATAATCGCGCGGCGGCGGAGCCAGTCGCGCCCGGCGCCACCGTCACCGCGTCAAGCAAGTAATCGGTCTGATAAGTTTGCTCACCGCCAACCTGGGCCGCGGAAAAGCGCGCGTGAACCCTGGCATCGGTCTCGGGCAACAAGGCTGCCGCCCAATACTTGTCGGTGAAGCCGAGCCAGGCATTGGTGACGTCCCAGCTCTCTTCTTTCTTGTCGGCGATCTTTTTGTAGGTCTCGGTCTGCTCGCCGTCGTTGCCCATGACGCCGATCAAGCCCTCATGCAGGATGTAGTAACCGGACGTCTTCGGCGTGCCGTGACGCGAGATCAGCGCGTAGGGAAACAGCGTGATGGGGGCGCTACTTTTGTTCGCCACCTCGTCCTTGAGCGTGAAGAGATAGTGGTCATCGACCGCGACGGTCCGGCGGAACACCAATCCTTCGCCGTTGTCGTAAGTGAGCGTTACCGGGTGGTCGACGCCGAGCGCGCCGCTGCCTTCCTGCGTCCACACCGTATCCGGTCCCGGCATTTTTTCTTTGGTGCCCGACGACGGCACCCAACCGAATTCCGCGTAATAGGCCTCGGGCGCCCCGGACGGCGAAAACAACACGATCGCCGGCGAATGGGGGTCGACCGTTTCTCGATACTGTTCGAGGGAGAGGTTATCGATACGCGCGCCCCGAAGATCGATGCTGCCGTTCAGCCGCTCGGTTTTGATGGCGACATGCGGCGCCGCCGTTACAATGCTTTCGCGCGAATTGGCGGCCGGCCCGACAGGATTTACCGGCGCCGGCGCGCCGGTTTGCGGACCAGGCGTTGCCGCTGTGCCGGGCTGCGCCGGAGCCGGCTGGGCGGCCGGCGGGTGCAGCTGCGCTTGCTCCTGTTGTTTGAGCAGCGCTTCTTTGCGCTGCTTCTCCATTTGCGGATAGCCGATGAAGTATTGCCAGCCGATGACCACGACGAGCGACAAGACGATGGCGATTATCGTGTTCTTGTGTTCGAACATTCAGCGCCCTCGCGGCGGGGACTCTATCGGCTTCGAGCTTGACCGACCTTGGTGGCCGCGCCGCTTTGAGGGCGACCGCGGACCGGACGCATGTAAGGCCTCAGGGCGGCCGCTTCCAGTTCCGTGGCGCCCCGGACCGGCTTTTTCGCCCTGAAGTTGGGCATGGATTCGCGTTAGCGCCGTATGAAGAGCCTGCGTCATTTCCATGAAAGTTGCCACCAGAGCCGGACGCCGCCCAATCAGGACATAATCATGACCGCGACACATGGCGCCCCCGGCGGCGGAAAGCCTCACCGCCTCGCGCAAGCGACGGCGAATCCGGTTGCGCTCGACCGCGCCGCCGATCTGCCGCGTCACAGTGAAACCGACGCGCACGGCGCCATCATCTCCTCGAGAACGCGCCTGCAGGACGAACGCGCGGTTCGCAGATCGCACACCGCTGGCGGCCGCCCGAAAATCGCCCCGGCGTTTTAGCCGCTCGATGACGACCGCAATGCTGCCCCGATCAGGCACTGAGCCGCTTGCGCCCATGCGAGCGGCGATTAGCGAGCACTTTGCGGCCGCCCTTTGTCGCCATGCGCGAGCGGAAGCCATGCCGCCGTTTGCGCACCAATTTGCTGGGCTGATAGGTCCGTTTCACGGGTTTTTCTCCGCTGCGCGCGAGTGTGGCGGTTCGGAAGTCCGCATCATTGTTGCCGACACCTTATTATGCGGACTTCTGAACCAAAGCCACACGAGATCAATAGGTTTGCCAGTGTCCCTTTGATTCCGAAGTTCGCACAGGGATTGCCGCTTGGCCATGCGAACTTCGGAATCGGGACACTAGTGCGCGCCCGCCGATCGAGGCAATACCAGGGAATTTGCGCGATCGGCGCGGCTTATACGAAAGCCCTTCCCGCGCGTCAATGCGATCGCAGTTATGCCGCGCCGCCAAGGCGTGAGATTAGCGCTCCGCGCAGCGACTTTTTTCATTTCGAGGGCAAAGGGTGAGGAAAAATGAGACGCGGAATGCGCCCGATGGAACCCGTCTTTAGGGCTTCGGCCCATCCCTTTCAGACCCGTAACTAGGAAACCGCGCCTTGATGACCTATTTTAATGCCAATTTGACGGTGCGACTCGCATCGTGGCGGTGCATCGTATCGGTTATTGCAGCGGGCTACAGGCTCATAGATGAGCGAAGACACCGCACGGCCGGTGCCGCTCCAGGCGCCGCGTCTCGGGCTTTCCGGCAAGCTCCTCGTCCTCACGATTTTATTCGTGATGATCGCGGAAGTGCTGATCTATGTCCCTTTAGTCGCCAATTATCGGGTCAATTGGCTGAACGATCGTCTGGCCAGCGCCTATACCGCGGCGCTGGTACTCGATGCCGCGCCTAACGGCATGGTGTCCGACAGCCTCGCCAAACAACTGCTCGATTCAGTCGGGGCCCGGGCAGTGGCGATGAAAATGGGCCAGCAGCGGCGCATGCTCGCGGTTGGCGACAAGCCGCCGCCCATCAACAACGATTACGACATGCGCAACGTCATGACGTTCGATTCGATCGTCGATGCGTTCATGCTGATGTTCGACGGCGCGGCCGGCAAAAAAGTAATGCGCGTCGTCGGGCCGGCGCCGATGGGCGGCGACTACATCGAGATCGTCATGGACGAGGCTCCGCTGCAAAAGGGCCTGCTGCGTTATTCGATCGATCTGTTGTTGATTTCGCTGTTGATCTCCGGCCTTACCGCGGTGCTGGTGTATTTGACCCTGCATTATATGTTCGTACGTCCGATGCGGCGGATCACGGCGAACATGATGGCGTTCCGCGCCGATCCGGAGAATCCGGCCCGCATCATTCCCGCCTCGGCCCGGACCGACGAAATCGGCGTCGCCGAACGCGAGCTCGCGTCGATGCAAAGCGAGCTAGCTTCGATGCTCCACCAGAAAAGCCATCTCGCCGCGCTCGGGCTCGCGGTTTCAAAGATCAATCACGACCTACGCAATTTGCTGGGCTCCGCGCAGCTGATTTCCGATCGGCTCGCGAGCTTGCCCGATCCGGGCGTGCAGCGCTTTGCGCCCAAGCTGATGCGTGCGCTCGAGCGCGCCATCGCGTTCTGCCAATCCACATTGTCCTATGGACGCGCGCAGGAGCCACCGCCCGAGCGCAAGCCGATCCTGCTCGGACCGCTGGTGGAAGAAGTCCACGAGACGCTTGGGCTTGGCCCCGATGCGCCGATCCGATGGATCACCGCGGTCGAACGGGACTTGATCGTCGAGGCCGATCACGACCAGCTATTCCGGATTCTGCTCAATCTCGCGCGCAACGCCTTGCAGGCGTTGGAAAGCCGCGCGGCGCGCGATCCGGGCCGCGACCAGATTCGCATCACTGGGCGGCGCGAGGGCGCGGTGGTCGTTATTGAAGTGTCCGATACCGGGCCGGGCTTTTCCGAGAAAGCGCAGGCGCATTTGTTCGAAGCATTTCAGGGCTCGACCCGCGCCGGCGGAACTGGGCTTGGATTGGCTATCGCCGCCGAGCTGGTACGTGCCCATGGCGGTGACATTCGCCTGGTCGAGGGTACGATCGGCGCGACGCTGCGCTTCACCATTCCCGACCGCGCGGTCGAACTCTCCGCCCACCGCGGCGCCCGCGCGCACGCTTAAGCCGCGCGCGGCAACACGTCCATGAACGAGCGCACAATGCCTGAGCTCTCCCCGCGCGACCTCGGCGCGAAATCGCACCTCGATGCTTTGCTGGAAACGGTCGGCCAGGTGTCGGGGCTTGAGGTCGTCGATATCGGCTGCGGCGAAGGACATTTGACGCGCGCTCTAGCCGCGCTCGGCGCGCGGGTGACCGGCTGCGATCCGTTCATTTCCGAAACCGGCTGGGCCGCGCATAAAAGTGGCAGCTATCGCTTGCTCAAAGCCAGCGCCGACGCGCTGCCGATGGCCGATGCCACCGCCGATCTGGTGCTGTTTGTGTTTTCGCTGCACCACGTTCCGGCTGCCAAGCTTGATGCCGCGCTGGCCGAGGCCCGCCGCGTGTTAGGGCCGGCCGGACGCCTCTACGTCGCCGAGCCGGTAGCCGAAGGTCCGCACCAATACGTCATGGAGCTATTCCACGACGAAACTTCGGTGCGAAAGGCGGCGGCGGACGCGCTTTCGCGTTCCGCCAAGCCGTGTTTTGCCGCCGACCGCATCTCGCGCTACATCGACCCGCGGCGGTTCACGGATTTCGATGATTTCGCCGGCCGCATGATCGCCAATATGCGGTTCAACGGCTACACCAAGGACGCCGTGCTCGCGCCCGCCGTCCGTCACCGCTTCGCCGAAACTTTTGCCGCGCGCGGCGGCAACTTCGATCAGCCGGTCCGCATCGATTATTTCTGTCCCTGAGCTTTTTATCCCGCCGGCGTTTCGCGCCCGCTATAATTGCGGCAATTACACGTTTGGATAACGGAGGGAGCGTTGACGAGCGGCGCTAGCATCTATGACGATTTCACGGCTTCGGACTGGCCGGGCGAGAAATGGTACCGGCATTTGCCGGCGCCCGGAATATGGGATCCGGTGACACGCGTCACCTGCAGCGGCGGTGCTCTGGCGATTGAAGCTAAGCCGTTTACGCTGACCTGCCGCGACGCCCACGACAACGTCAAAGCGCTGATTTATTCGACCGCGGAATTCGGCCCGGGCGAGCGCGGCCTGCTGACCGTCGAAACCGAGATGCGGGTGACGACCTCCGGCACCGAGGGCAACCCGTTTGCCGCCGACGCCGGCGATGTGCGGCTTGGCTGCGGCGCGTTCAATACCATCGACACGCGCACCTTCATGGTGTTCGACTTTTTCGTCAGCAACAGCAAAATCGTTGCGCTCTACGAGCGGCTACCGTTCGCGCAGAGCAAAGATAACCCCTATCCCGCCTTCACCGAATTGATCCCGACCGGCGTCCCGACCGCGCCCGGGCAGTGGCATCGTTACGCCATCACCTATGACCGCGCGCAAAATCGAGCCGAGTGGCGGGTCGACGGTGAAGTTGTCGCCGAGCGAACCTTCATCGGCGCGCCGCCCGGCGAAACCGCGCCGATCGTCAAGATCGATGGGCTGAAAATCGGCGGCGGCTTGTTCACCATGATGGGCGACCTCTACAACGATCGCGTCCGCAGCGGCGACGGCGACAAAATTCCCGGCCTCGATCCCCTTTACCAGCGTTGTTTGTTCGGGCAAGGAGTCGGCGCCGAATTCAAGCCGTTCAGCATTACGCGCTTTTGAAAATCTTCCGGAACAAATAAGCGAGCCCGACATGGTCCACGCCTCACGAACCATCAAGGTCAATAGCGATCCCAAACAGCCGAAGCTGACGCGCGAGCTGGTCTGGCGAGGGCTGGTGATGAAGGCGGAGAATCCGCTGCCTTTCGTTCCGGTCATCACCCAATGCACCGTGCGCGAGCGCGGCGCCGATCGGCTGGTGCGTGAAATCGTCGACAAGGGCGACACCATTGTCGAGAACGTCACCTTCCATCCGCAGCGCATGGTCAAATTCGAGCGCGTGACCGGCCGCGTGCTTGGCACCATCCTCAACGAGATCATTGAGGACGATGACGGCGAACTCGCGCTGCGCTTCACCTTTAAACTGAGCGTCGAAGGCCTTGCCCCCGGCAGCGCTGCAGAAAGCGAATTCGCCGCCAATATGGAGCAAGGCTATCTGATGGCGGTCGCCGCCACGCTGAAGGCGATGCGCATACTCGCGCAAGAAAACGCGCTCCCGGCGGCGAGCTAAAAGTTCAGCATCGATATTCACGTCATGGCCAACGATTCCGCACCGCAAATCAAGCGCATAAATCCGGCCGAACTCGGCACGCCGCCCGGCTATTCCCAGATTGTCGACGTCCGCGCCAGTCGCCTCGTCTTCATCGCCGGGCAAACAGCGACCGATCGCGATGGCAACGTCATCGGCAAGAACGATTTCCCAACGCAGGCCGAGCAGGTATTTCGCAATCTCGCGACCGCACTGACCGCCGCCGGCTGCACAGCGGCAAGCTTGATCAAGCTCACGGTGTTCCTGCGCGACATCAACAATCTTGCCGCCTACCGGCAGGCCCGCGACCGGTTCTTCGCGACTGTCACGCCGCCAGCCGCGCCGGCCGTGACTTTGATCGAAGTGTCGCGGCTCTACGGTCCGGACTTTTTGATCGAGATCGAAGCCGTCGCCGCGATCTAATGCCGACGGCGCGATCCCGAATAACCTCAGCGCAAACCGGCCTGTTGCAGCAGCGGATAAGTCTCGGCCTTGAACCGCCCCATATCCTCGATGTAGCGCGGCCAGGTCAGCACCACGCCGTCGAAACCGGCACGCTCCAGTAACGCCAGTTTATCGACCACCTGCTCCTTGGTGCCGATGATGCCGTAGCCGGCCCACCCGGCGATGAAATGCTCCTTCAGATTCTGCAAAGCCGGCACCGGGATCGACAGCGAATTCAGCCCCATGATGTTGACCAGGTTTTCCACGCCTTCCCAGTCGCCGTTCTTGAATACGCAATGCTCGTAGAACGCGCGCGCCTCGGCTTCGGTGTCGGCCTGGAAAATGTACGCATTGGTCCAGATTTGAATGTCCCGCTTTGCTTCGTCCCATGCGGTCTTGCGCGATCCCTCGACGCGGGCGCGCACGCTGTCGAAGTCGTGCGCGTCGAGATTGACGAAATTCACGTCGGCGTGCTTCGCCGCGAACTCGCGGCCCTTTGGCGAGACGCCGGCGCTCATCACCGCCGGATAAGGCTTTTGCAGCGGCTTCGGCCGCGCGATGGCGCGCTTCAGGTTGTAGAATTTGCCCTCGAAGTCGAACTCTTCGTCGCTGGTCCACAACCGCTTGATGATCTCGATCCACTCCGCCGCCATGTCGTAGCGGACGTCGTGCTCCATCAGCGGCACGCCGAACATCTCGATCTCCGGGCGGTACCAGCCGGTGACAATGTTGAGCGTGAAGCGGCCGCCGGAGACATGATCGATGGTGGTGGCCTGCTTCGCCGCCATTACCGGGTGCATGGTCGGGACGTGGCAGGTGGCGAATACCGCGGGGTTCTTGGTCGACGCGCCCATGGCGGCGGCCCAAGTAAAGCACTCAAAACCTTCGCCGTTGAAATTGGTGCTGCCGCCAAAGCCCTTCCAGCGCCCGACCGGGACGATGGCCTCGAACTCCATCTCGTCGGCGAGCTTCGCCAGCGCGGCGGTGCTTTCCCAGTTGACCTTCAACGTACCGTCGATGGTCGACATGGTGGCGCCGCCGGAGAGGTTCGAGCAGAACGTGCCGAGCTTCAGCTTGCGATCGTTGAACAGTGGATTGCTGGCTTCGCGCAACTCGCCGGCTCGGTCCCGCACGTCCATGACGCCTCCCTACACTGTTCTGTTACGCCGTCGGTCTCGCCGGCAATTATTAAGCCGTCACGCTAATAGCTAACGGCGGCTGCGTCCACATTGATCGCCGCCGTGACAACGCGTGCATGCGACGCCGGCAAAGCAGCGATGCACGCTCCACTAGAATTTTGCGCACCAGCGCAAAATGCCTTCCTGGAAGCTCGGACGTTCGCGGATTTTATTGGCCCAGGCGGTGACGCGCGGATAACGCTCCACGAATGGAAAATCGACGCCGATCAGGGTGAAATGCAGCGGCACCCAGGAAATATCGGCGAGCGAAAATTTCTCGCCCACCAGCCATTCGTGTTCGGACAATTCGGCCTCGACTTTGTCGAACAGACGAAACAGCGTCGCTTCCGCTCTGTCGATATTCTCCTGCGGCAAGCCGTTGCCGCTGGTCGCCGCGGCGTGAAACGCCAGCAGCTCGGGATCGCGCTGTAACGCGCGATATTTGGCGTCTTCCTCGGGATTCTTGCGCAGCACCTTGCCGATCTTGCGGGTGTAGATCACCGTTTTCACCGCCGGCAGGTGAATTTCAGTCGCCGTGCGCAGCCACGCGCGCATCTTGTCGCGCGCTTCCGGTGTCTCCGGCTGCAACGGCGGCTCGGGAAAGGTCGCATCGAGATATTCGATAATGTCGTTTGACTCGATGTGGACGACCCCGTCATGCACCAAGGTGGGCACCAGGCCCTGCGGATGGATACCGAAATATTCCGGCGTCACCGCCTCCTTCTTGCGCAAATCAAGATGATGACTGATCCACGGCAAATTCTTTTCCTTGAGCACCATGCGAACGCGCATCGAGCAGTTCGACATGTCGGCATGATAAAGGTGCAAGCCGGTAAGCTCGGTCACGCTCTTATTGGTTGGATTGACAATCACGCCCCGCCCCCCGTTGGCAAAATTGCTTTTGTCGTCCGCGGTTGATATTGCATCAGGCAAGCCGGGCACTGCAAATGATCACGCTTTATCATCATGGTTCGTCGGTCTGCGCCGGCAAGGTGCGCCTCGTGCTCGCCGAAAAGTCGGTGCCGTGGGACGGCGTCTATATCGACATCCTGCGCGGCGATCAGTTCGATCCGGCTTATGTGAAGCTTAATCCCAAGGCCGTGGTGCCGACCCTGGTCGACGACGGCAAAGTGATCGTCGAGTCGAGCGTGATCTGCGAATATCTCGACGAAGTCTTTCCCGATCCGCCGCTGAAGCCCACCGCGGCGACCGACCGCGCCGCCATGCGGCTTTGGACCAAGGCGGTCGATGAATTCCTGCATCCGGCCTGCGCCGAGCTGACATTTGCTTCGTGTCACCGCTTTATCATCGGCCGGTTGTCGCCGGAGAAGTTCAATGAATTTCTCGAAAGCACACCGCCCTTGTCGGTGACCGCGGACTGGCACGCGCGCAAGAAAGAAATCGTCCGCCAGGGCATGGATGCGCCGAAGGTCGGCCGCACCTTCCGGCTTTACGACAGCTATCTGCAAAAGATGGAGGACGCGCTGGCGGACAAGCCCTGGCTCGCCGGCGAAACCTTTTCGCTCGCCGACATTGCCATGGCGCCCTACGTCAACCGCCTCGACATGCTCGGCATGTCGGAAATGTGGATCGGCAAAAGGCCGCGCGTCACCGCGTGGTTCGAGCGGGTGAAAGCGCGGGAAAGTTTCAAGCCGTCGCTGCTCGACATGTGCCCGGCTGATTTGACCGCGGATCTGAAGACCTTCGGCACCCAAAGCTGGCCCGACGTGAAGCGACTGCTCGCGGCATAGGAAATTGCGGTGAACGCAGAAACGCCGCTCGCCGGACGCGTCGCCATTGTCACCGGCGGCGGCCGCGGGCTCGGCCGCGCTATGACGCTCGGCCTAGCCAATGCCGGCGCGGTGGTGGTCGCGACGGCAGCGCGCGAGCCTTCTGAAATCGAAAGCCTGTCGGCGGCGGCCCCGCAGGGCCGGATCTTGCCGGTCATCGCCGACGTCAGGAGCGAAGGCGATTGCGCGCGCACCGTCGCCACGGCACTCGGGCGCTTCGGCCGCCTCGACATTTTGGTCAACAACGCCGGCCGCGGCATGAAATATGTCAGCGAAGATTTCATGACCGCGCCGACGCGCTTTTGGGAAACCACGCCCGAGACCTGGCGGCTGATCATCGACACCAACGTGGTCGGCCCGTTTCTGATGGCGCGCCAAGCGGCGGCCGCCATGCGCGCCGCCGGATGGGGCCGCATCATCAACATTTCCATGAACACCGAGACCATGCGGCGGCGCGGCTTCTCGCCTTACGGCCCGTCCAAGGCCGCGCTCGAATCCGCGACCATCATCTGGGCGCAGGACCTCGCCGGCAGCGGCGTCACCGTCAATGCGCTGTTGCCGGGCGGCGCGACCGCGACCGGCATGATTCCCAAAAGCTTCCCCGATGATTCGCGCGCGAGCTTGCTCGATCCGGCCATCATGGTGCCGCCGCTCCTGTGGCTCGCCAGCACCAAATCCGACGGCGTCACCGGCAAGCGTTTTGTCGCCAAGGATTTCCGCGCGGATGCGCCCGACGCCGCCGCCACGGCGGGGTGGTAGCGGCGCATCGGCGGATCGAGCCCATAACGGCATTCAAATCCTCCCCCGCTGTGCGTTCCTTCTTTCCCCTCTCCCCACCGGCTAGAGGGGAAAGCGATCTCGTTCTTGCGGCCCGAATCTTCGTTCCTCATCCTGAGGCGCGACCCCGACTTGTCGGGGGAGCCTCGAAGGATGCAGGCCCCGTCCATCGCAGCTTGGATCCTTCGAGGGCCGCTTCGCGGCCACCTCAGGATGAGGTCTTCCATTCCCGCGGCGCGTTTCCAGCGTCCGAGTTTTGCTCAATCGTAGCCCGGATAAGCGAAGCGCAATCCGGGGACAGCATCAAAGCGTCAAATTCGATCCCGGATGTCGCTGCGCTCATCCGGGCTACGAAAAAAGAAATAAGGAGAGCGGAACGCCGGCAGACGCATTGTCTTTTGCCCGCACGCAAGCGGCGTGCGGGACGCGCCACGGAGAGTGCGGCTTGCGCCGCCCTCCGCTTGCGGGCGCGCTCGCCTGCCGGCATTCCACTTACGGTTTTCACCAGCGGGACTTTCGTCCCGAAGGCTCAGCGTCGG
>Ga0209169_10000126_pt1 | contig 43749 bp, 43 predicted proteins | sample HubBroMetageWRM4_FD_188346 | JGI IMG/M metagenome (GOLD analysis project Ga0209169, IMG submission 188346) | Warmed soil microbial communities from the Hubbard Brook experimental Forest, New Hampshire - Hubbard Brook CCASE Soil Metagenome WRM 4... | ecosystem: Environmental > Terrestrial > Soil...
CGAAGACGTTTTCGTGCATTTCTCCGCTATTCAAGCTGGCGGCTTCAAGAGCCTGCAAGAAGGCCAAACCGTGCAGTTCGACGTGACCAAGGGCCCCAAAGGCTGGCAAGCGGAGAACGTTACCGCTGTCTAGGTAGCGACAACGATCTCTAAGTAACAACGAGATGCCCGCGATTCGAAAGAATCCCGGGCATTTTTGCATGTAGAGCGGACACTCCTGTCCGCTGCTGTTGCCTTGGTCCCGCCCTCGAACGTGAACAATAAACAGCAGTACAAAATCGAACGGCCGCCTATCTTGGCGGCCGTTCCATCCTATCGTTCTTGTTATGGTTCAACAGCTATCTACTTGGCGGGTTTCGCCGTCTTGTTGTTGTGCTTCTCGTTGTAGATCTGCTTGCTGTTTTTGTTTTCTTCGCGGTTGACCTGCTGCTTCTGTTGTTTGGTCAGCGCGCCCCCGTTGGCCGTACGCTCATTGTGAACCTGCTGCGCGACCTGCGCCTGATTCCGGTTGGTCCGCGCCGCTTCGCCGGAGGTCATCTCGCCGCTGCGCAGTCCGTTGGCCGTGCGTTGCTGTTGGTTCGCTTCCCGGTCGTCGACTTCGTTCGGCTTCACCGTATTCGCGTTGTGTTTTTCGTCGTAGATCTGCCGACTGGCGGCGTTCTGCTCACCGTTAATCTGTTGCCGCTCCTGCCCTGTCAGCTTGCCCCCGTTCGCCTCACGATCGTTGTGCACCTGCTGGTCGATGTTCGCCTGCGTATGCTCAGCGCGTGCAGCCTCGCCAGAAGTCATCTGGCCGCTGCGCAGTCCGTTGGCGATACGCTGGTCCTGATTGGCCTCTCGCGTATTGGGATTGTAGTTGCGACCCGCTGACCGGTCAGCGGCCGAAATCGGCTGCGACTGCGCGTGCTGTTGTGATACCTGGTGATATTCGTTTACGTTCGCGCTCGCCATCGTCGCTGGACGCCCTTGATTCACCGACGCCAGTTGTGACCGGTCCTGGGCAGCAAAGTTTTCATGCTGCATCTGGTTCGGAGTCGGCTCGAAATGGTGTTCGTTGGCTGCTTGCATCTCCATCGCCGAGGCGTGCACCTGGATGCCCACACCACCGTTGAAGCTGACATGGTTAACATTCACGATCGTGTTCTGCGTCACGATGGTGCGGTTCTCATACACATTAGTTACATGCACCCCTCCAAAGTTCGCCACCGCACTGTTATAAGCGAAGACTCCGCCGCGCCACTCGCCGCCGACAAAGCCAACTCCACCGTAGCCAAAGCCGTAGTTAACGCCGCCATAGAATCCGATGTGCGGACCCCAGTAACCACCGTGCCATCCGTATACTCCACCTTCATAGCCCCAATAACCAGGCGTCCACAGAAGACCGACGCTCGGAGGCTGCACCCACACACCCGGAACCCAGAAGTAACCCGCATCCCCGTAAGACCAGTAACCAGGCGTCCAGAGATAGCCCGGAGCAGGCAGCGCGGGCTGCTCATACACCGGCAAAGCCGGAGGAGCAACGTTGATTGAGACAAAGACGCCGGCGTGTGCCTGCGCAACCGGCAGGGTAAACATCGGCACCATAACTAAAGCAGCGACGAACAAGTTACGAATTCTTGACTGAAGAGACATGGTCATTTCTCCTTGTGCCGGGGCACGAAACGCCAACATCTCCCCGTATTGCCCGAGTTACATGGGCGTATTCATTAAAACCCAGGATCGCGATCTTTGTTGCTGACCAAAGTTAGGCTAGGAACTGGAAATTGGCCCTGTCCTTTAGTTAGTTACTCAGTTACTAAGTGTCGGTGAGGCTAGCGTCTCTTCGAAAGCGGGGCCTGAACCACCCTTCCCCTTTTTTCAACACCATGGATGCCCACCCGTGTCTGCGTTCTTTGCAGACGCAGAGCGGGGATTTTGACTTCTCACCATCGCTCCGACTCGTTCCGATCGCATGAATCGAATATTCGCATTTTGTTCGCTATAATATGACCGGGTCTGATTGCATCCGCATGAATCTATCTGCCGCTCTTCGCCGCGACCTGGCTCTACGGGCTCAAAAGCACGCTCAGACTGAAGCGCTGCCCCATTGTCTAAGTTACGGAGAAGCTCCCATCGTTTGTTTTCTGCCTTATGAGCGGGACTCCCGCCATGGCAACTTCCTGCCCCAAAGTTATAAGGCGATCCAGGCGAATCCAGAGTGGCGAAAACGCTTGGCGAAGATCCACGCGCAAGGCAAGCGTTCCCTTCCCAAGACCGAGCGTGGACGCTGGATGGAACTAGATTCCTGCACCAGTTCCGATGCTCTGCTGATGAACGTCTTCTGCCATCCTCGATTGTTACGAGATGGCAGAGTCTCGGCATTTCTGGGTGCCGAGCCGGGCGCGTTTCCATGTTTTGGCTATAAAGCCCGCGTCCCACTTTTGAACGGCAAGTTTGATCGCACGGAAGTGGATCTGCGATTGGGAAGTCTATTAATCGAAGCAAAACTCACCGAAAGTGATTTCCAAAGCGCCAGGAAAAATGTTCTCCTCGCGTACCGCGATTTCACGACGGTTTTCGATTTGCAGCAACTGCCTCAGACAAAAGATCGATATCTCTCCTACCAACTCTTGCGCAATGTCCTCGCGGCCTATGCCCAGCAATGCGCTTTCTGCGTTCTGGTAGACGCCCGAAGACCGGACCTGGTGAGTGCCTGGTACGCAATCATGAAATGTGTGCAGCCGGTCGAACTGCGGACGAACCTAAGAATCTCAACCTGGCAGGAGCTGGCACAAGCCGCGCCTTCCACAGTTCGAGACTTCCTGGCGGTGAAGTACGGAATCAGTAGTCATTTTGACTTTTTCTAATTACAGCCAAATAAGTACTCAAGGCGTGGCCATACTTTCCCTATCTCGATATCCGAGGGTGCGCTGTCCTTGTGTCTGCGTTCTACGCAGACATACGAACCGGCGAAGTTCATTGTTAGCCACAAAGAACTCAGAGGGCGCTTTGTAGGCCGGACTTTACAACCGTCCAACTCCAGACGCTGCCGTTCCAAGTTCGGCTGGGCTGCCCCTTGGACTTTTTCATCACACCAAAGCGTGATCCCAATCACAGACACCCAGCCCATCATCGCGAAATAATAGAACCCTGATTGGGGCAGTTTCCCAGGTGCGCCGTTACCCACAATATGAACCCCTCGAAACTGTCCCAAATTCATTTTCAGAGCAATTCGAGGAGCTAAGTCCTTATTTCTGAATATTTTGAAGTTAAGTCCTTTGCAATCTATATTTTGGCGGAAATTTTTTTGGGGGGGGGACAAAACCCATTATCCTTCTAGTAAATAGGTAAAGCAAAACGCCGCCGAATCGCAAAATGCTTTTTGATTTTACTGAGACCAGAGACCTAACACCCGCGACCTGTTCCTCAAATCGGAGTCGATCCCTTGAACAGCCAGATCAAATCGATGATCAGAATAATCACCACCATCAGTTCCAGCACAAACGCGCGGCTCTGATGGAATTGATCGACCATGAAGCGATACAGTTCTTCCGCCGTGTGGACTTTCTGATTCACCAGGTCTTTGTAGTCGGTAACACCAATCTTCGAAGCAGCAACTTTGTAGAGACGCGCGGAAAACATGTCGCTAAGAAACTTGATCGCGTTGTCGGCGCGCTCGGTCAGTTCGTCCACATCAAGCAGTACAGTATGCAATCGGCTGGCTCGCCGCGCCGTGCGCCAGCGCGCCCAGATGCCGGAACCGTGATCCATGAAATCGTAAACACTGGCCAGTTCGCGAGTCAGCAGCTCGTCATAGTGTCGAAATTCGAGAAGCTGCGAGTTGGCGTATTCCAGCAGTTGAATAACAGTTTCTGCGCCGCTCGAAGTGTCGTAGAGAAACGCGCCGTTCCAGCTGATCACAGCCAGGTCGTTTGGATAGTACGAGATCTTCGACTGCATGATCTCCTGCTGCTCCCCATCAGAGAGCGGAACGTTTTCGCCACGGACGATCTGCGCGATGCGTCCTCCTTGAGTGGCAAGCAGTTCAGCCGCCGTAGGATTGCCAGCAATATCACGCACATGAAAAACGAAATAATCTTCATGCAGCCAGGTATCGTAAAGTTTGACCAGCGCAGGACGAGCGCGCTCGATTTTCTGTTTGACGATCTTCTGCGCAAAGCTGGTGAAGTCTGTATCCCAAACCCAGCGGCTAGCGAGACGGACAAGCGTGTCCCAATCGCCAGAAAATGGCAGCTCGAATACCACGCTAAGCACACCGTAATCGTAATACTTGATCTGCACGTCAAGTCGTTCGCCACTTTCAAGAATCAGCGGCTCGACCGGCTCAACCACTGGAGCGCGCTGAAAGCGCACGTATCCTGGAGCAGGATGTTTAAAACTAGCCTCCTGTCGGCGAGCTCCGAAGATGTCACGCAGAGCGTCAAGGTTTATTTCCTCGCAGACATCGAACTGGATCAGCACCAGAACCGACCCTTGCAGCGACTTATTCAGAACCGCCACGCTGGATTGGACCGGAACCGCGGCCAAGGTTGGATTTATGGTTTCCATAGAATTTCAGCTTTCTTCTGTCCTGTTACAAACGAGCTCGATCCGAGGTGATACGAGGACCAAAACCGCGACGAGGAGGCCTAGTTGTCTATGTCTATTGTCCCAGAAATGCCAGAGCTTGGGCAGTGCAACATTAAATCTTTTATTATTAGTAGTTTACATGGATCAGGCAGCGCGGCGATTGGAGAATGCAACGTGCCGCCCAACAAATGCGAATCCAAAGAGGAAGCCTGCGGTGAGCCACGCACCCAGGCTGACGGGAGTAGGAACGTACATAACAATGGTCACGCCACTCACGATCAGCGACGTGGAAAGGACACCGAATTGCCACATGCCGTACATAAAAATAAAGGGAAGATAATGAGCCCCTAAGACAATCATCAACGCCGGATAAAACCATGCCGGATGAAGTATTGCGATGCCGATCACCAGAGGCAACATCAGCGGCAGCGTAAACGCAACCTGCATTCCAAGTGCGTTCATAGGATGCCCCTTCGGCAGCGCGTAAGTGTGACCCATGCTCCGAAGCAGGAGTTGCGTCAGAGGGAAGATAAAAAAACCGCCGAAGATAAGCACCAACTCTGCCAGCCGGAGTGAGCCCCATGTGCATACCGCGCCTGATGCGCCCCACACTATGGCCGACACAAGCTGACCGGCAAAGCCCCCCATAAACGTTTCGCGAACATCTCTCTGGGCATCGACGATTTCCATCACGCCATCATAGCGCCACAACCGACGCCGAATTACCGCCGTCGCGCAAAAGCAGCCAGCAAAGCCGCTCCAGCAGCGATTCCAGCAACCACAAGCCCAGCGCGCTTCATCGATTTATCGACCGCCGCCTCGTGCGGCCGAACCCAGGTATCTTCCGGATAATACTGCGGCGCAGGGTCAAACATCGGAAACCCTTCGGGAGTTTCGGTGGCTTCACGCAGAGCCATCTGGAGAACCTCGGCCAGGTGCAGGGCGTGGCGGTCAGTCTCCTGAGCAATCTGCTCGCGGCAGCTAAAGCCATCGGCAACGATGAGCCAATCGGTTGGAGCCTCTCGCACGGCAGGCAGAAGTTCGAGCTCGCCAATGGCTTTCGAGACGTCGTATTTTTCTTTCTCGAAGCCGAACGCACCGGCCATACCGCAGCATCCAGGAGCAGGCGCAGTGAACTTAATGCCCATTCGGTCAAGCACAGCTTCTTCCGCAGTCATCTTCATGATGGCTTTGTGATGACAATGTCCGTGAATGAGTGCGCGGCGTGGCAACTTAGGCGGAGAGAAGTTTTTCGCGCGTTGCTCAAGAAATTCGCTCAGCAGAAAGACTTGCTTTGACAGAGCTTGCGCGCGTTCGTCTTTGGGGAAGAGGTTTTTCAGCTCGTCCCGAAAGACAGCGGCACAACTGGGTTCAAGGACAACGATAGGTGTAGCTGCTTCGATTTCAGGAAGTAGTTCGTCCATGATCTGCAACAGCAGAGCCTTGGCGCGATTGAGCATGCCCACGTCATACAGCGGGCGTCCGCAGCAGAGGTGAGCACGCGGCACTGTTACGTCGAACCCCGCAGCTTCAAGGACTTCAACGGCAGCTTTCGCGGTCGCGGGGAGAAAATGGTTGTTAAACGTATCGGCCCAGAGCAGCACAGCATTCTGGCGTACGCTGCCCATGGAGCGACGGGTGTCTTCGCCCGTCCTGCGGAGCGAAGCTTCACGACGCTCCCACCACTGCTTGAATGTCTGCGGAGCAAACGCCGGAATGCGGCGCTGAGCAGGGATTCCGCCCGCCAGCTTCGCAAGACCTCGTAGGCCAGGAAGTTGCGTCGTAAGATTCACCAGTCCCGGCGCGTGCGAAGCAGCTCTTGCCCACAGGTCGATATTCGAAAACGCCAGCGCATTCAGCGGACGGCGATTGCTTTCGTAGTAGTGCGACAGGAATTCCGCTTTATAAGTCGCCACATCGACGCCCACCGGACAATCACTCTTGCAGCCCTTACACGCCAGGCAAAGGTCGAGCGATTCTTTGACGGCTTCGTTCTGCCAGCCGTCTTTAATCACATCGCCCTTCGTCATCTCCCACAGCAGGTGCGCGCGGCCACGAGTGGAGTGCTCCTCATCGTGCGTGACGCGGAAGCTCGGACACATGACTCCGCCCTCATCGCGGCGGCATTTGCCCACTCCGACGCAGCGCAAAGTAGCAGCCGCGAGGCTGCCATGATCATCGGGAAATTTGAAATGTGTCTCCGGCTGCCATGGAGCGTATCCCGCGCCAAGACGAAGATTTTCGTCGAGACGATAGGGCTCGATGAGCTTACCCGGATTCATCTTCCAATCGGGATCCCACAGCGACTTGAACTCGCGGAAAGCCTGCATGATTTCAGCCCCAAACATCTTGGGAAGAAGTTCCGCGCGAGCCTGACCGTCTCCATGTTCGCCAGATAGCGAGCCGCCGTAGCGGACTACGAGATCGGCCGCCTCCTCCATAAACTGGCGAAACGTGCGAACACCTGCGGTCGATTCGAGGTCATAGTCCATGCGGGTGTGCACGCAGGCGTGCCCAAAGTGTCCGTAGAAGGAGCCTTCATAGTGAAAGGCCTGCATCAGCTTGCGCAGGTCGCGGAGGTAGGCGCCAAGTTTTTCGGGCGCAACGGCCGAGTCTTCGAAGCCTTCCCAGCGCAGAGGTTCACCGGGGACGTGCGAAGTCACGCCGAGGCTGGACTCGCGGACATCCCAAATGCGCCGGATTTGTTTTTGGTCCGTGAACAGGCGCATGTTCGGGGGATCCGCCGAGCGATCGAGCGCCGCAATTAAGCGGCGGGCCCGCGCTTCGGCTTCGGCTGCCGTATTCGCGCCGAATTCAACCATCAGCCAGCCAGCGCCTTCAGGCAGTAGCGAAAGGCCTTCGAGGTTTACACGCTTGCGGCGGCTGGCGTTAACCATGATGTCGTCAAGGCCTTCGAGACCAATGGGCCGATGCTCCATGATGAGCGGTACATGATCTGCGCAGATATAAATATCGCGCCATCCGATGACCAGCAGCACTCGCGTTGGCGGACTCTCAACCAGGCGGCAAGTAGCTTCGAGAATCGTGACGCAAGTTCCTTCGGAACCGACTAGAGCGCGGGCCACGTGAAAGCCGCTTTCTGGCAGCAGGTGGTTAAGGTTGTATCCGGAAACGCGGCGCGGAATATTGGGAAACTGGCGTCGCACCTGCTCGCCATAACGATCAGCCAGCGATTTAAGTCCGGAGTAGATTTCAGCGCGGCGTCCACCTTCGCGAATGATGCAATCGAAGGTGTCGGAGTTAGTCGCACCGACGTGCATGCGCTGGCCGCCGTATGTAAGGACATCAAGCGCTTCGATGTTGTCGTCCGTCTTACCGGCCATGATTGAGTGCACGCCGCAGGAGTTATTGCCGATCATGCCCCCAAGCGTGCAACGGTCGTGAGTCGCAGGATCGGGCGCGAAGGTAAGGTGATGTTTCTCGGCTTCGGCACGCAGTCGATCAAGCACAACTCCTGGCTCAACCCGAGCAGTGCAGCGCGCCGGGTCGATTTCAAGGATCTTTGCCATGTACTTCGAAAAGTCGAGAATGATGGCGGAGTTACAACATTGGCCCGCCAGTGATGTCCCTCCGCCACGCGCCAGCAGCGGAGCACCATGTTCGCGGCACAGAGCAACCGTGGCCAGCACGTCTTCTTTGTCGCGAGGAACTACGACACCAATCGGGACCTGCCGGTAATTGGAGCCGTCGGTAGCGTAGAGAGCACGGCTACCGGAGTCGAAACGGACTTCTCCGCGGAGGTGGCGGCGGAGCGCGGCCTCGAGCGCACTGGAGTCGAATCGCGCGAAATGGACCGGAGGCGGAGCGACGTCTTGCGGCATAGGATACAGAGTATCTTCGAGGATGTGGTCGCCGGGCGCAAGCCAGAAAGTGCTTGCGGCGCTTTATGTTGTTTTGGGACAAACTCAGCGCTATTTAGGTGAGTACCAGGGTGGCAACTAATGTGATTTCTAACTCAGATAATCCGTACGAGAGATTCCCAACCGTTGCATTTTGTACTGCAAGGTGGTGCGTTTGAGTCCGAGCCGGGTTGCGGCCCCCGAAGGGCCCGACAACGCACCTCGCGTCTGACGCAAAATCTCGATGATGTGTTCGCGTTCTTTGTCTCGCAAGGTGCCATCGGCATCGGATTGTTGCCTTGAGATTTCCTCACGCAATTCGCCGAGCGGCGGGGTCAATCGATTGCCTTCCGATAGGATCACCGAACGCTCAATAAAATTCTCCAATTCGCGGATGTTTCCTGGCCAACTCCAGCGCTTCATGGCTTCGATTGCTTCGTCAGGTACTATATCGATACGTTTGTGGAGGCGAGCCGAGCATTTTTCGACGAAATGGCGGATCAACATGGGGATGTCCTCCCGGCGGTCGCGCAACGCTGGCAGATGCAGGGGAAACACGTGCAAGCGGTAGAACAAGTCGCCGCGAAATTCTTTTTCTTCGACTGCACGAATCAGATCGCGATTGGTTGCGGCGATGACTCGCACGTCTACCCGGATCGTTTTATTGCCGCCCAAGCGCTCGAACTCCTGATCCTGCAGAACCCGCAGTAGTTTGGGTTGCAATTCCAAGGAAATCTCCCCAATCTCGTCGAGCAAGAGCGTTCCCTTATCGGCTAATTCCAATCGACCGAGTTTTTGGCTCACCGCGCCGGTGAACGCCCCCTTTTCGTGGCCGAACAGCTCGCTTTCGAGCAGACCAGTGGGAATCGCGGCGCAGTTCAGCTTGATAAAGTTGCGTTCCTTGCGCCGGCTCATGCTGTGAATCACACGCGCTATACGTTCTTTGCCGGTCCCGGTTTCGCCGGTAATGAGCACAGTGGAATCGGTGTCGGCAACGATGGCGGCATAATCCAGCACACGTTTTAAGGCTGCGCTTGTACCGACGATATCGTCAGAGCGGTTCGCGCTCCGGATTTCATACTCCAGGTAGCGCTTTTCCTGAGCCAGGCGTTCTTTGAGCTGCGCGATCTCGCGATAAGCATGCGAATTCTGAAGCGCAATCGCGATCTGGTTGGCGACTTGCTCGAGATACTCGACATCCGAAGCACCGAAGACATTGTCGGTCATGCTGCTCAGATTCAGCGCTCCCCAAATCCGATTTCCCGCGATGAGGGGCACACTACAGACCGAACGAACCCCACTCTCGTACATGACTTTGATCAAGGGTAAGTCCATGTTACGCAAATCGCTATCGTTGAGGAACACAACGGCTCGTGTCTCGATCGCCTGCGCCGAGAGCGAGCGCTCGAGTGGAACGGAATCTTCATGATTGACGAAAGGTTCCCATTCCAGAGCCTCTCCATACAATTGTGTTTTTCTGCCGTCTTCTTGCAGCAGACACAGGATAGCCCGGTCATAGCGCGCAATGTTCCGAAGACTGGAAAGAATAGCCGGCAAGAGGTCGTCCAATTCGAGGCTGGAGCTTAATTTATGGCTGATCGCGACAAGGCTCTGTTGTTCTTCATAAGCGCGTTGGGCTCGCTCCTTCTCCAATGCAAGCGCTCCCATCAGCGCGACTCGGGAAAGAAATTCAATGTCCTCCTGATCCAGAACTTCGGGAATTCTCTTGCCCAAGCCAAGGGCTCCAAAATGGCGTGAAGGCGTGCTCATGGGAAGAACGGTATAGGATCGAACGCCGTGATTAAGTAATACGGGCACACAACCGGAAAAGCGCTGCTCGCGCTCAGTATCAGGGATGGCAACCAGCTTCTGATGCTTCCAAGCCCACCCGCTGGCTGCGTCATCGACAGGGAGAGCACCGAACTTTCCACTTTCCTGGTTCTTTTTCCAGTACTGAGTCAAGATGCAATCCCGCCGCGGGTCGTAGAGAGAAAGATTTAGCAACTCGCCTCCCGTCAGGGCCAACACCGCGGGTGCAAGTTCCTTGAATGCGTCGGACAAGCTTCGCGACTGCGCTACGACGTCGGTGATCTCGAGCAGCAGTCGATAGCGGTTGTGCTCGGGAGAAAAATATTCATCGAGCGCGAGTCTGTTTCCTGACATGCAAACGCCTCCTGCACCTGCCGAGTGCAATGAATTGGGCAGCTTAGATTGAGCAGGAACTGGGGGTCATCGCAGCTTGCCAAGCTGCGGGACTTTTTCTACGTCGCGTCGCAGGTGTTGGTTCTTTAAAACGGGAACCAATCTGATCCTCCCCGGTTGGGGAGCCCCCTCAGGCTGCGATCGCATTTCTCCGGTTTGTGCGCTACCGGACATAGCATTCTTACTCCCTACTTATCTCATTTGCAAGTAAGTAAACATTTCGTTACGAAAGCCGAACAGACGCTTGTCGGCAGCGGGCCCATTTGGTGGCCCGATGGTATCCATCTACATCCAATTTGAAGTAAATACGCTGTAATCGCGTACTCGTTTCTGTTCTAGAATCCGAAAAATCCAAGTGGGGCTCGCGTTCATATGACCTCGGAGCCGATGGTAGAATGTCCCGAAGAGGTCAGGGGCCGTGCAACTTAATGGTGGACAGAGGCTACGGATGCTAAGAGAAACCCTCGGATATCGTATGAGGGACGTGGAGCTGGCCAGCAATCAGATCGCGCAAAGATTTGAGAGTGAAGAATTTGCAATTCCGCCCAGCCGTTTGTCCGATATCGAAACAAAAGGCATAATCCCGAGTATTTTTCGCCTCTATTCATTTGCCGCTATTTATCGGCGGGAATATCGGGAGTTGTTGTCCTTCTACGGCCTCGAACTCGATGGCATCTCAGCCGACATTAACTTCGGGCATCCGCAGAAATCTCACCTGTCCGAAGCATTGAGCAACGTCACACAAGTACGGATGCCGACGCGGCTCGATCCTGGATTCTCGCTCCAGAAAACAACGGATCTAAGGCGCGCTATTGAGCAATGGGGCTCAGTGCCCATGGCTTACCTGGAACTGTTCGCCGATGACAGATACACATATGGATATATTGGATCGGAAGATTTCACGATGTATCCCATTCTTCCTCCGGGCAGTTTTGTGCAAGTGGACGAAACCAAGAACAAGGTGGGAGAAGGAATATGGCGATCAGAGTTCGAGCGTCCTATTTATTTCGTGGAAATGCGTGACGGACATACCTGTTGCTGGTGCTCGATCAAGCGAGATTCCATCGTCTTACAACCTCATCCCCTGTCTCCCGTTTCGGTGCGAGTTCTTAAATACCCGCAAGAGGCTGAGATTCTTGGGCAGGTTGTGGGGGTTGCGATGCGCCTCGGAGATTGGCACTATTCCGACTTTCAACCAACGCAGAAAGTGCGCTCAGCACTGACCCGAGATGTGCCCGGGCAGCTGGGGAAACAGGCTTAGGTGAAGATTGCGCCAGCGTAGCCAGGAACTCCTTTTCTGTCGGATGCTCGTTCGAGCATGAATCCAGCACATCAGTAAGCAGCACGCCCAGAGGCTTCTTCAAGACCTCGGAAAGCAGTACCCGATGAGACGCACGGATTGCACCTTGAGCCGCATCGCTTCCGTATATCTTAGCCAAACCCCAGTGATCGTACGTTCCATTCTCGCTATGCAAACTAGCGACGTAGGAAAGTCTCCCCAACAACCCTGGGACCGCGCCTAGAGTATTCGCTTCGAAGTCATCCCGTGCGGATTTAAGTCTCATCGAATTTACGATTTCCGAAAAGACATCGGAAATGAACTAAATACAGAAAAGCCGGTTTCCGCCTGCAATGTATCACGGTGCGAATTCTTTCGCAAAGGAGAACGTACCGTGAAACGACTAATGTTGACTTTGGCCGCGATGGCCCTATTCCTTACAACGGCGGCGCTTCCCACTCTGGCCGATGGCAATCCCGCTCCCGTATGTACCCCCAGCGGCTGCACCAAGCCAGGATCGCCAAACTAGGGAAAATTGCGGCTGGTTTCTTAGTTGATAACAAGTAAAGTGGGGGCTATAGTGCACTGGAATGCTCCCCGTGAACTGGCACAGGCTGCTAACGCTTTTCCTGTGGATCTCGCCGCATGCTTGTCTCGGTGTTGTTGCGGTTGTCATTTACAAGCGGCGCTTGTACCGGGAGTTTCCGTGCTTTTTCACCTATGTGCTTTACGAAATTGCCGAGTTTGTGGTGTTGTTCCTGCTGCGTGTCGTTCCAAGCGTGACTGGGAACCAATATGCGTATGCCTACTCCGCCACGCTGTTAGTTAGCATCGCTCTGCGTTTCGGGGTTATTGACGAGGTTTCTAAAGATTTGTTTCGTGATTCCATGTTTCTGAAGGCGGCAGCGAGACGAGCGCTGCAATGCGTGACGGGGCTGTTGCTTGTCATGGGTGTTCTACTCGCTGCCTATGCGCCCGGTGACAATAGCGTTAGATTGATTGCGGGTATCTTCGTCGTCAACCGCGGAGCAGCCATGGTTCAATGCGGCCTGCTCCTTTCTTTATTGCTTTTTTCCCGCTTCTTGGGTCTGTCCTGGCGTCGCCCCGCATTCGGCATTGCGTTAGGTCTTGGGGTCCAGACGAGCGTTGATCTTGCGATGTTTGCTCTTCGCGCGCAATTTACCAGCGCGGCGTCAATAAACTTCTTAAATCTGCTGATAACCGGCACCTACCTAATTTGTGTCTTGACTTGGCTCGGTTACTTACTGGTGCCCGAACATGAACCTGCGTCCCCCGGGATTATTTCCCATGATGAGGTGGAGACATGGAACAAGGAGCTTCAGCACTTTCTCAAGCAGTGATTTCTGAGGCAGTGATTCCTCCGGCGTTGATCACCGCCTGGGCTCTGGTCGCCATTGCATTCCTGGCGATGGGGATCTTGTTGTATGTTGCTCTCCGCAACCGCACACGTCAGATAGATTTGGAAAAAGCTGTACAGGCGTTCCGGGCTCTTGACATTGAAGCCTTCAGAAACCTGGTCGACTCGGACGAGGACGCATTCCTTCGTGATAATTTATCGCCGAGGAAGTTTCGCGAGATTAGGCGGCAGCGGGCGTGGGCCGCATTCATCTACGCGTGGGAAGCGGGCAGGGCCGCGACGGTGCTTGCGAAGGTTGGTCAAGCCGCACAACGGAGCTCCGATCCGGAGATCGCAGCGTCCGGTCTTCAGGTGGCCGAGAGTGCTTTTCGGCTTCGATTGCGCACTATCGGGGCATGTTTCCACCTGCTGACCGAGGTGGTGTTGCCGGGCCTGCAAAGTCGATCACTTCCGCCCTTAGTAGATCAGTATCAACAAGCGGCAGAGACGCTGTTTCGGCTCGGCAGGTTTTCATCCGGAAGGCAGAGGTTAGCACCGCGATAACTGCCGCGCCCCGAACGGAAACAGTAGACGCGGAACCGTGAACTCAAATGGCACGCGGCTGGGAGAGTAAGTCGGTAGAAGAGCAGCAAGCTGCAATGTTGGAGCAGCGGAAGACTGTCCGCCCGGCACTGTCGCCCAATGAGCAGCAACGCAACCGGAAGCGCGAGAGTCTGCTACTTTCCCGTGGGCACTTGGTCCATCAACTGCAGGCAATCGCCAATCCTCGGCACCGCGAGATGCTGGAACAGGCCATCGCGGAATTGGACCGTCAACTGTCATGTTTTAAATGAGTTACCCGGCTCGACGTCACGAAAGTGAGTGGTTCGAGCGCATACCCCCTATAACGAAAACCGCAGTCCGGTTGGCGGAGCTCTGACGTATAATCGAAGAGTTGATGAAAGCCTACGTTTACGTGTCCTTAAAGAAGAGCGTTCTGGATCCGCAGGGTAAGACCATCCACGGCGCGCTCACGAAAATCGGCTACAAGAGTTTGCACGACGTAAGGCAAGGAAAGTATTTCGAAATAACTCTCAACGGCAGCATTTCTAAGGATGACGCGCAAGTGGAAGTAGAGCGAATCGCACGTGAAGTTTTGACGAACCCGGTGATTGAAGAGTTTCGTTTCTCCCTCGAAGATTAGGTTTCCCTTGTATTTGACCGGCAACTAACCAGAACAATCACCGGCCCCCACCGATGCATTCTAAGGAGACGATATCCAATGTGCGGCATTGTGGGATATGTAGGCAAGAAACAGGTCGTTCCCGTCATCATTGAGGGCCTCAGAAAGCTGGAGTATCGCGGCTACGACTCAGCGGGAATCGCAGTGGCCGGTAACGGCGCAGGCTTACAGATTCGCCGCGCCGAAGGCAAGCTGCGCAATCTGGAAGAAGCCATCCGCCTCAAACCGCTCGACGGCACCTACGGCATCGGGCACACCCGCTGGGCCACTCACGGCCGCCCCACCGAAGAGAACGCTCATCCGCATCGCGACTGCACCGGCAAAATCGTAGTCGTACACAACGGGATCGTTGAAAACTATCTCTCGCTCAAGAAGAAATTAACTGCCGAAGGCCACAAGTTCACGACCGAAACCGACACTGAAATCATCGCGCACCTGGTGGAGAAGCACTACCTGCAAACCGGAAACGGCCACCATCTTCCTTTGGAAGAAGCCGTGCGCAAAGCGGTGAAGGAACTGACCGGTGTGTTCGCGCTGGTGGTGATCGCGATTGACGAACCGAACAAGATCGTTGCCGCGCGCAATGGACCACCCGCTGTAATCGGCCTCGGCAAAGACGAATACTTCGTGGCCAGCGACGTACCCGCGCTACTCGATCACACGCGCGACCTTTTCTTTCTCGGAGACGGCGATCTCGCCGTGATCACACAGGACGGCGTGAAGGTCACCGATTTCGACGGCCATCCAGTCGAACGGAAGGCGCAGCGCATCACCTGGGATCCGATCATGGCGGAAAAGGGCGGCTTCAAGCACTTCATGCTCAAGGAAATATATGAGCAGCCTCGCACCGTCCGCGACACCACGCTCGGCCGCGTCTCGCAGGATACGGGTGCCATTTTCCTCGACGAAATGCTCGTCAGCGAAGCCGAGTTCAAAGCGCTGAAGAAAATCAACATCGCCGCCTGTGGAACGAGTTGGCACGCTGGCCTTGCGGGAAAATTCATGATCGAAAATCTGGCCCGCGTTCCAGTAGAAGTCGATTACGCGAGCGAATGGCGTTATCGCGATCCAATCATCTCTCCAGATACGATCACCTTGCTGATCTCCCAATCTGGTGAGACAGCCGATACCATCGCTGCGCAGCGTGAAGCGAAATCGAAGGGCTCTAAGACGCTGGCCATCTGCAACGTGGTAGGTTCCATGATCACGCGCGAAGCTGCAGGAACGGTCTACACTCATGCCGGTCCGGAAATCGGCGTTGCGTCGACTAAAGCTTTCACCGGACAGCTTACCGCTCTGTATCTATTTGCGTTGTATCTGGCCCAAGTGCGTGGCGCCATGACGCCCGAACAGGCGAAGGCGGCCGTGCAAGAGCTCACCCACATTCCAGGTAAACTGGAACAGATTCTCACGCAGGATGAGGCTTGCGACGAGCTGGCGAAGACTTATGTGCGCGCGCAGGATTTCCTTTTCCTCGGACGCGGCATTCACTACCCCATCGCGCTCGAAGGCGCATTGAAGCTCAAGGAAATTTCCTACATCCACGCCGAAGGTTATCCAGCTGGCGAGATGAAGCATGGCCCGAATGCGCTGATTGATGAGAACCTTCCCGTGGTGATCATCGCCACGCGCGACGTGAATAGCCCGCAATCAATGATTCGTTACGAGAAAACGATGTCAAACCTGAAAGAAGTGAAAGCGCGTTCCGGCATAGTAATCGCGCTGGCCACCACAGGCGACAAGGAGATTAGCGAAGAAGCAGATCATGTCCTCTTCGTGCCGCCGGCTCCCGAAGAATTATCCGCGATTCTGGAAATTGTGCCGCTGCAATTGCTCGCCTATCACATCGCCGTGCGCCGTGGCTGCGATGTGGATCAGCCGCGAAATCTTGCGAAATCGGTGACGGTGGAGTAAGAAAACCTCAGCCGCTGGGAATAAGAGTTACTGTGACAGGGGCGGCGACGCTTCCCATGCGATTGCCTAAGGAATCCCGGACCACAAAGCGGACAGTGTATTCCCCCGGTGGAAGTTGAAGCCCATTGCGGTAGGTCATGCCGTTGTGCTGGATTTGTTCCAAGCCGTCGGATTTTAGATGGGTTTCGATGCGCTGAGAGAATTCCGCAACCACTGCTCCATTCGCATTTCTCGCCACGGCGGCGATATCAACCACCATGTGATTCTGGTCCGATTCATCCACAGAGGCAAAGTTGGGTGGCATCACCAAGTCGAATTGCATTGTGGTCTTGCCTGCGGACTTGCCAGCCTTGCTGCCAGACCAACTGATCGAGACAGGCACGCCCACAAAGTCAAGTGGAGAGATGAGTGCCAATTGCACGTCCTGTCGCGCGGAGCTTGTGGACGTGTCCCGTGAAAGAAAGAAGCCGTTTCGATAGCGTGCGTGTGCGCCTTTTCTGCTGGTCGTCACCACGATCTGATGCCATCCCGGCTTGGTGTTGCTTCGACTGACGTAGTAGCCGAGCATGTAATAACCACTATCGTCCTGAGTAGCCTGACGAAAGCTCTGGACCAGATTGTTGCCTCCGAGAAAAGCTTTTCCCCCGGTGCTCTCGGCAAATATGTGCAGTGCACTGTCCGTGTCCTGCCGTTTCCATCGCGCTTGTGCTTCGGTATCGAACTGGGGATCTCCGACGTCATAGGGATGAGTAAAAATATTTTCGTCCGCCGTCGTGCCGGAAACGGCCGATCGCAGATCAACGGAGTAGATGGCAATTTGGGCGTCATTCATCATTCTCCAGAGATTGTCATATGACGATTGCATCTCATCCCGCTGATGAACTGGACAAGCCGGATCGCACATAAGCTCGGAAGGTGGACTCAACGAGAACGGGAAACCGGAACTGGCCCAGATAAGCGCCTTCCGCCCGGGCAAACCTCGAAAGGCCTTCGCAATTTGCTGAAAAGCCTGCACTGTAATAAAAGTTGTATTTTTCATTTCTGTTGAGGACAGCTGGGCCTCGCTTTCTAACTGTCCCCTGATCAGTTTTGTAAGCATTGCACCCATCGGATCGCTCGGCGGGGGGTGACCGGGGTCCACCGTTGAGTCGTGGATCAGCGGCGGGGGGTTGAATCCTACCATGCGCAGTGCTGCGGCGAGCAACTTGGGATCGTCCGTGAAATCATGGAGTAAAGTCAGACCGCTGCGGGTTAGCGCCAGCAGACACATAGGCTCGCCTGATTCCGCGGCCTCCGAAAGAAACTTGAGCAATTCATTTCTGGCGTTGGCCTGATCAGAGAATGGTGTATTCACGAAGTCCAAAACGATAATGTTGAGGCGGTGATAATCGCTGCCGCCCGTTTCGAAGTTGCTGAAAGTTCCATGCTCCCCCTCGGAGCGGCGCACCCGGGCCGAACTAGTCTCAACCTCCTCAAAGACCGCTATCGGAAGGGATTTTCCGTCCTGCTTAAGAGCAAACTCTTCTTTGCGGAGGTCCGCAATGTGCACACCGGACTTATCGTTAACAACAGTGGGAACCAAGACTAATTCAGTGGAGGATTTAAACGTAGCGGCGGGTAGCGTAGATTGCGACTTGAGGGGTGACGCGACGAGAAGAGTAATGCCAGCGATCACGACACAGGCTTGCACGCGACACATGTGCCACCCTCATCTGCAAGAGCTTCGCAGAGTATATCTTGATTGACTAGTTCAATGGCGGATTGCTCAAACACCACAGCCGCGACATAGAGTAAGTCTCTAGTCGCTCACCTTGGCATTGTCGACGACGTACAGCGCGCATCGCTCTTTCTTTCCGGCGGATTTTCCGCAACGCTCTTCGGCTAATCGCTTAGCGTCCTTGTCGGTTCGCGCTTCGCAGGTGTAGCCGAATTTTCCGCTTTCAGAAACCGCAAACGCGCGATGCATCGGGCAAGTGAGAAACTGACGAAACACCGCGCGTGCGCTCTCAGGGAGCTCAGATGGAGGGTCGATGCCGGTTCCTTCCGGCAAGGCTAGCAGCGTTTTACGCAAGGCCAGATTTTGGCTCTCCAGAAAGGCATCGACCATCGGCGTCCACATCGGGATTCCAGACGGAGAAAATAATCCGTGGCCGTCGGCACCGAAAGCATTGGCTCTGACGAACTGGGCCTTTCCACCCCCGGCCGTGAACGCTTGATAGAATTCTGCCGCTATCTCGGGAGAAAAGAAGTGATCGTTTTGTGCGTACACCCAAAGCATTGGCACGCGAGACTTTTGTCCAAAAGCGTGGAACGCATTGATCAGATCGCCTGGGTTGCACACCTCATCCTTGGCTGGCGAGCCGCGACCGCCCGCGAAGCTAATCCCCGCCACAAGACCTGCCGGTGGCTTTGCGGTTAAAGCAACGGTCGCGAATCCACCTGCCGATCGCCCGATGCTGATAATGCGAGCCGGGTCAACTTCAGGAAGCTGAGAAAGGTAGTCGATCGCCGCACGTAAATCATTCGCCGACTCTTCGCCAGAGCCGTAGAAATCGGGGTCGCGTCCACATGCGCGGGCGTCTTCCGCGAAATCCCCCCCGGAGTCTCCGTATCCGCGGCGCATAACAATTACCGTGGTCCAGCCGCGGCGCGCAAACTCTCTGGCCTGCGGCAACATGTCCGCCGGCGTCATCTTTCGACGATCGCTTCCTGCTCTGGGAGCGCCGTGATTAATCAACGCCAACGGGTGAGATCCCGGTTCATTGGGACGAACCATGAACGCTTCCAGTCCCTTTTTCCCGGCGCCTGGGGCGGGAATACGAAGCTCTTTCTCGACAAGATCCTGCGCACTGGCCGTAAAGGCGAGTGCCTGGAGCAGAAAGAGGACCGGGAATAGCACTAACGTCCAGCGATGGGAAATCACGGGCGCCTCCGCTAAACCGCATCGAGAAGTAGGGACTTTTGCATCGGGCTATTTCGGCATTATCACGACTTCATCTTTCGGCATGGCATCGAGCGTAGCTTTATCGATTCCCAAGTGGGCCATCACTAACTCCGGCGGTGTGTGCGTCAGCCATTCCGAGAGTGCCAAATCCTGATAAACGTTGCTCTTGAACATCTCCAGAAATTTCAGGTCGGTGTCGCCCGTGTTCTGGACGTAATGAGGTAGCGTCTTCTGGACATAGCCTACGTCTCCAGCTTGAAAGTCCATGGTGCGTGCGCGGCCTCCGGTAGCGAACACGGTCATTTTTCCCGTACCGCTCATGTAGTACTGCCACTCGTCGGCATTCGGATGCCAGTGCAGTTCGCGTATCCCTCCCGGATGAACTGTAACGATCGCCGCTGCGATTGTCGTCGATACTTTGAACTTGCTTGAATCAACGATCTTAACCTCGCCACCCTTGGTGCGCTTCGTAACCGGCAAGTGTGCTGTACGAAAAGCGAAATCCTGCGACGACAAGCCCAGCGAGCCGGCGGTTGCCTTCAAGTCGTCGGCCAGAGGGCCAGGTACCGGAGCCTGGAAAATAAATTTTTCTCTCCGCGGCATCGTTTCCATCGCCTGTTGACTCACGCCAAAATTTGCCGCCAGTACATCGTGCGGAGTGTGCGCCATCCAGTCGGTGAGCAACACTGTTTCGTATTCCGAGAAATTGCCATCGTCGAAGACCAACAGAAATTCACATCCGTCAGGACCAAGCCCCTGAATGGAATGTGGAATTCCGGTAGGAAAATACCAGAGGTCGCCTTCTGTCACGTCGGTGACAAAGCTCTTACCGTCCGCATCAAGCCCGGTGATGCGGGCGTTTCCGTAAAGCATAATGGACCACTCGGCCGCCGTGTGCCAATGCAGTTCGCGTATACCCCCTGCCGTTAATCTCATATCAACGCCGGCAATCGACTTCGAGACCGCAAGTTCGCGGATCGTAACCTCGCGCGACCATCCACCTTCTTGCATGCGCTTGTGAGCGAGCCCAAAGGGATATTTGAAGGTTTGCACGCCACCTGCGTCGGTGGGTGGTGGCAAGAAAGAGTCTGGATTTTGCGCATCGATCGGCGGATTACCCGGTCCCGGAGCGCTGGCGCTCCTATCGTTTTTCGTCGGGTATGGCTTCTGCTCCTGGCCCGCGGCATCAGCCGCCGATAGCATTCCCGCAGCCGCTAGCGCCGCCGATCCCACTCCCAGGAACCCACGCCGCGAAACCATGTCTTTCTTTGCATCGTCACTCATGCGTCCTTACCCTTTCGGAACACAAATATTAAAGAGATTTTGCAGTTCCACTTCTCTATTTCCGAACATACGGCAGCCACCCTACGGTGTCAATCTACACGAACTCATAGCGTCCCGGAACGGGAAGCAATCATCTAATTCGACGATGGCTCAGTTTAAAACTTTTAATGCCCACGTGCTTCGCTCGGTTTCGCTCTCCGAATTTACGAGGCATATCGAATTCGAAGTGAGTGGAGTAAATCAATTCGGCTTCGTTCCCGGACAATGGCTCTCAGTCAAAGCCAACACTCCTGATGGCGAGGAGATTACACGTGCATATTCGATCGCGTCAGCGCCATCCGACAATGGACGAGTCTCCTTTTGCTTGAATCGCGTTCAGGATGGATTTATGTCGAATTATCTTTGCGATCTGGGCGAAGGCGGGGAGATTTCGTTTCAGGGTCCGTTCGGTGATTTTATTTTGCGTCCACCGCTGCGCGACACTGTGTTCATTGCCACGGGGACTGGGATCGCACCGTTCCGCTCTATGCTGCACTGGCTGCTGGCTGAGAGCGATCGGCACCGAGAACACCAATTCTGGCTGCTCGTCGGCGCTCGCACCGAGCAGGACATTTACTATCATGAAGAATTTGAGCGGCTCGCCGCTGAACACCTCAATTTTCATTTTCTGCCTACGTTGAGTCGTGCATCTGGCGAATGGGAAGGACTGCGAGGCTATGTACAACAACATCTGGGAGAAATCGTCGGAATGCGTAGCGACATGCACGCTTACATCTGCGGCCTCGACAAGATGGTCAAGGCGAACCGTGAGTTACTGAAGAATCTGGGCTGGGATCGAACTTCAATCCGCTACGAAAAGTATGACTAACTAGTAGAATTAGTCGCGCTTGATTCCGAAGGCGTCTTGATTCCCGTTGAGGAGAACCTTTGTGTACGTTGCAGACGACAAACGTTATGACTCCATGCAATATCGCCGCTCTGGGCGCAGCGGCATCAAGCTCCCCGCCATCTCACTCGGGCTATGGCACAACTTCGGTGGCGTCGATAACTTTGAAAATTCACGCGCCATGCTGCGGCGCGCCTTCGATCTCGGCATCACACATTTCGATCTCGCCAATAACTACGGCCCTCCGTATGGATCGGCGGAAGAAACATTTGGGCAGATACTGAAAAAAGATTTTCTTTCCTACCGCGACGAGCTGATTATCTCGAGCAAGGCTGGCTGGGATATGTGGCCTGGTCCCTATGGCGATTTCGGCTCGCGCAAATACTTGCTGGCGAGCCTCGATCAAAGCCTGAAGCGCATGGGGCTCGAATATGTCGACATTTTCTACCACCATCGTCCCGATCCCGACACTCCGATGGAAGAGTCGCTCGGCGCGCTCGACACAGCGGTGCGTTCGGGCCGCGCTCTCTATGCAGGCATTTCGGCATACAACGCCAAACAAACGGCGGAGGCGATTAGGATTTTGCGCGATTTGGGAACGCCTTGCCTGATTCACCAGCCGAAATATTCGATGTTTGTTCGCGATCCAGAACAGGGATTGCTCGATGTGCTGGGGAAAGAAGGCGTGGGATCGATCGTCTTCAGTCCGTTGGCGCAGGGGTTGCTGTCAGATCGCTATCTGAACGGAATTCCCAGCGATTCGCGCGCGGCACGCGATTTCTTTTTGAAAAAGAAAGACATTGGAGAAGACAAACTCGCAAAAATTCGCGCGCTCAACGAGATCGCCAAGCAACGCGGCCAGACGCTGGCGGAGATGGCGGTAGCATGGGTGCTGCGCGATCCGCGCATCACCAGCGCACTGGTTGGTACCAGCAAAGTGTCACAGGTGGATGACAATGTAGCCGCGTTAAAAAACCTTAAATTCTCCTCCGACGAACTGGACAAGATCGACGGGGTTCTTAGCAGCAAATAGATTGTGAGTTGCGGCACTGGGTCCGCAACTCACGAACATTAACGCGACGCCGAAATTCAAATCGCCGCTATTCCGTTGAAACCGGCAGATTCCGAGAGTCCGCTTGCATCGCCAAGGCCGCTCAGTGTGCCGTCCTGACTGATTGCAAAGATGCTGATTGTGCCGGTACCCACATTCAACGTGTAAAGGAATTTACCATCCGAGCTGATGGCAATGTCGAGATTCGTGCTTCCGCTCGGATTGGTTCCCACGATAGTTCCAGCTAGAGGCGTCAGTGATCCGCTTACACCAATTGCAAACCCGGAAATCGTGGACGTGGCAGAATTCGAGGTATACACAAAGCTGCCGTTTGGAGACACCGCGCTCCAGCAGGTTGCCGCGCCCAACGTGGGAACACTGGTGCTGATTGGAGACAGCGTTCCGTTGGCGGCCACCGTGTAGGACGAGATAGCGGACGCGTCGTCGCCTCCGGCAGGACCAGTCTCGACGACGAGTGCTGCGCCATTTGGAGCAAACAACACCGCAAATGCACCGGGACCAGCGCTGGCATTGACCTTTATCGGTCCCAGGGTACCGTCGATCTGAACATGGAAGGCATCAATATTGTTGGTCACCTTTTCAGTTACCAGCAGAAACTGACCGTCGGGGCTGAACGACAACGACCCAGGTCCTGAGTTGCCAGTCGAGAGATAAGCGATGGAGCCCGGAATTTGTTCCAATCGTCCATCTTTCTTCAGAGCGAAACCTACAACATCGCTGCTGCCACCGGCATTGACCACGTAGACCAAATTCCCGTACTGAGCTACGGCTACCGGTTCACTACCACCGCAGGGTATCTTGTCCACGAGCGACAGGGTGGCTCCGTGAACCTGAAATACAGAAATATTGCCACTGCCCGCGTTAGCTGCAAACAGCAGTGAATGATCCTGGCTAAGGGTAAGAGAACCTTGGGATCCCAGTGGGTCCGTGGTACCTCCACTACCTCTGCCGCCGGTTGGAAAACTGCGGCCCTCGGTGAGCGAGCCATCTGCGCCCCGCTTGTAGGTAATAATCTCATTGTGATCGGCCGCATTTGTCATGACGAACACCGCGCCGGTCGCGGCATTGCTCTTGGGTTGGGTCTTGCCAACGGCTGGCAGTATTGTGCCAATCGCCAAAATAGCGGTCAACAGAAGATGCTGGGTCCTAGCCATATCAAGCTCCTTAAGTTTTAAACAGTATTTGTCAAACAATTTTGCGTGCAGCTAAACCGTGGAAGGACTACCGAAAAAACGGCAGTTTGCCTCCGGCTGAGGGGACGCACCGTGATAGGAGGTGCCAGACAGAAAAAAGTTTCAAACCGCTGAGTTGATAATCGGTCTGTGAATTCCGCTAGAATCGACTGCACACGAAAATGAACGCAACTCAGGAGAAAGTCGTTCGGTGCGCGTGGGCGAGCAATGAGCTATCGATTCCTTATCACGACGGCGAATGGGGAGTTCCGCAGCATAACGATCGAGTGCTGTTCGAGTTCCTGATTCTGGAGGGCGCGCAAGCCGGGCTTAGCTGGGACACGATTTTGCGTAAGCGCGAAAATTATCGCGCAGCTTTCGATGGATTCGATCCGAAGAAAATTGCTGCCTACGACCGCCGGAAGACCCAGCAACTGCTGCGGAATGAGGGGATCATACGCAACCGATTGAAGATCGCGTCGGCGATCCAAAATGCCAAAGCGTTTCTCGCGGCGCAAAAAGAGTTCGGCTCGTTTGATCGCTACATCTGGCAGTTCATTGGAGGCAAACCGCGTATAAATGCCTGGCGGTCGGGACAGAGACTTCCGGCCAGCACTCCAGAATCGGACGCGATGAGTAAAGATCTGAAGAAACGTGGCTTCAACTTCGTCGGTTCCACCATCTGCTACGCCTTCATGCAAGCCACTGGAATGGTGAATGATCACGTTGTGGAGTGCTTTCGCTATCAGGCGTAGGCAGAGGAAGCCATTGCGAAAAGCGCTAACCTCCGGCATAATGATGGTTTGTCTTTAGGTCGTTGGTTTCAATCTGCCGGATTCTTCCGGGCAAAGGATACTGAAGTCTGTGTTAATGATCCGATTGGCGCGCTTTGGTGCGCGCAAACAACCGTATTATCGTGTGGTGGTGATTGAGAAGGAACGGGCTCGCAATGGCCGTCCGGTGGAAGTGGTGGGAACGTATAATCCACGCACCAACCCGGCTACTTTCGATCTAAAACGGGAGCGCATTGAACATTGGGTTTCGAAAGGCGCCCAGCTTTCGGACCGCGTCAAGAAATTGCTTGCCTCTCCCGCGCCGGCTGCAGCTGCTTCGGTCGCCTAGTCATCTTTACACTCGCCAACTCAGGACTAGCAGTCCTCAGGAGCAACAATGATCGAGCCGAGCGCCAGTCCGCGCGTCATGATTGAATACATCGCCAAGGCGATTGTCGAGGCCAAGGGCGAAGTTTTTGTCGACGAATACGAAGACGGTGATGAAACCGTCATCGAGCTCGAAGTAGCCGAGGCCGACTTGGGCAAAGTGATTGGACGTTCCGGCCGTGTTGCCCGGGCTTTGCGCAATGTGCTGAGCGCTGCGGGCTCGAAGCTGGACAAGCGCTATGCCTTGGAAATCATCGAGTAGCAGGGTGTCGGTAGAGATCAGCGGATAGAGATTCATGGCGGCACCAGATGCAAGCGGCGAATGGATTACCCTGGCAGTCGTCATCAAGGCGCAGGGACGCCGCGGTGATGTAGCAACCGAACTGCATACCGATATTCCGGATCGCTTCCGGAAAGACATGCAGTTGTGGGCGCTGACGAAGGATGGTCAGCGCCGCGAAGTAAAGGTCGAGGATCTCTGGCCGCACAAGAGTTTTCTGGTTCTGAAGTTTCAAGGCATCGAGACGATTAACGATGCCGAGCAGTTGATCGGTGCTGAACTTCAGCTTCCGCGTAGCGAACGCGCCGAGTTGGAACCGGGCTGGACGTACCTGAGCGATTTGATCGGTTGCACAGTGTTCGATGGTCCGCGTGAGATCGGTGAGATTGAAAACGTGCAGTTCGGCGCGGGAGAAGCGCCGCTGCTGGTGGTTCGGGGAAAAGAGCACAAAACGCAGTTGCCGTATGAAATTCCTTTCGCTGAAGCGTTTTTAGAGAAGCTGGATTTAGAGCGTCGGCAAGTCCGAATGAAATTGCCGGAAGGTTTGTTGGAAGTGAACGCACCGCTGGCGAAGGAAGAGAAAGAAGATAGTCGTTAGTCGATGGTCGGTGGTCGTTCGCGCAGTGAGCTTGGTTTGAGTTCAGGTTTTGACCAACGACCGATGACCAATGACTGGATTTCGCGATGAAGATCGACATTCTGACGATCTTTCCCGACTTCTTTCGCGGACCACTGGATTACGGGATTGTGCGCCGGGCACGGGAAACGGGCCTAGTGGAAATCAGCATTCACGATCTGCGGGCTTTCACGAAAGATAAGCATCGCACAGTGGATGACCGTCCGTTTGGCGGTGGCGAGGGCATGGTTCTGAAACCGGAACCGATCTTTGAATGTGTGGAATCGTTTGGCGACGTGGCTCCGCGTGCAGCGCGTTTAAGCGGGGCAGCAAAGCGGTCAGTGATTCTGCTCTCCGCGCAGGGTCGAAGGCTCGACCAGGCGCTGGCGGCCGAACTTTCGGCGCTGGATCGAATCGTCCTGATCTGCGGACGCTATGAAGGAGTGGACGAACGCATCAGCGAGCACTTGGCGGATCGCGAAATTTCGATCGGCGATTATGTGCTGAGCGGTGGTGAACTCGGCGCAGCGGTAATTGTCGATACGGTGACGCGGCTGATTCCGGGCGCCGTGGGTAATCAGAATTCGACGCGGCAGGAATCATTCACTGAAGCGCTTGCCGGACAATCAGATTTGGCTGGCGACGGTCCGAGTTCAACTTGTGTTTCCGGCGGGTTGCTCGACTATCCGCATTACACACGGCCAGCTGATTTTCGTGGCATGACGGTGCCCGAAGTGCTGGTAAACGGCAACCACGACCAGATTCGCAGCTGGCGACGTAGAACGGCATTGGCAAAAACGCTGCGCAACCGTCCCGACTTGTTGGAGCGGGTAGCGCTCAGCGCGGACGAGCGGGAATTGCTGGAAGAGATTAAATTGGACTGCATTAAGTTGGATTAGGACATATTGCGAGACGGGGCAAGCCCCATCTCTACCAAAGATTGATTAGGAAGGAAACGTTATGCGCAATCCGATTATTGAAAAACTGTTGGCGAAATCGCGCCGTACCGATATTCCGAAGTTTGGCCCCGGCGATACCGTCAAGGTGCTGGTCAAGATCAGAGAAGGTGAAAAAGAGCGTCTGCAGGCATTCGAAGGCGTCGTTATTGCCCGGAAGCGAGGCGCGCAACCGAGTTTTACCGTTCGCAAGATCAGCTTCGGTCAAGGCGTGGAGCGTATCTTTCCAATCGACTCCAAGGTCATCGACAAGATTGATGTTGTCCGCTCCGCCAAGGTGCGCCGCGCCAAGCTCTATTATCTGCGCGGACTCAAAGGAAAGGCTGCACGACTGAAGGAAGTCGAACAACAGTAGGCGAGGCCTTGTGTGGGGACGGGGCTTCGCCCCGTCCAAGCAGGGCAAAGCTCCGCAGCCACACAACCTTCGAACACATCTCCTCTTGCTTCGCCCGGTCACTTCGGCGAAGATGCTGAGCAAGTGCTGTGTCCAAGTCCCGCTCCAAGTCCGCGTCTTCCTCGAAGAAATTAAACGGCATTTCCGCTTCAGCCGCCAAGCTACGTCTGTTGAAAAAACTGCGCTGCACTCTTAAGTTTGAAAAACGGGCATGGGAATCTGGCGCAGAACTCGTGGCCGGAGTCGACGAAGTCGGACGCGGATCGCTCTTCGGTCCCGTTGTCGCAGCTGCCGTCATCCTCTATCGGGGCGACAGCCCTGTGTATCGCATTCGCGGCCTACGCGATTCCAAACTCCTCCCAGCCGAGCGCCGCGAGGAACTCGCGGTCCAAATTCGCCAGCATTGCGTTGCTTGGGCAATTGCCGCCGTGGATTCCGCCCGCATCGATCAAATCAATATCTATCAGGCTTCGCGCCTCGCCATGCTGCATGCGGTTCAGCAACTATCGCCAGCGGCAAATTATCTTCTTGTCGATGCGGTTAGGCTCGATTGCGAACTCCCTCAACAGCCGATTATTCACGGCGATGCACTCTCAGTATCCATCGCTGCCGCCTCCATCATCGCGAAGGTCGAACGTGATCGCATGATCTCAGCTTGGGACCCTGTTTTCCCTGTGTACGGACTCGCTTCAAATAAGGGTTATTGCGCGCCACGCCACCTCGCAGCTCTGCGCGAGCACGGTCCTTCTCCACTGCATCGCCAATCATTTTCGCCAGTGTGGAGCGCGCCGATTCCTCAGGAAGTTCTTGGATTTATGCTCGACGAGCCGATGCCTGAAATCATTTCTGGCGACGATGAGGCGATAGCGGCAATCTCAAAGGGCTGAGAAAAGGCCTTCACTAAACAAAAATTGTCATCCCGAGCGAAGCTCGGGTTCTGCAATTCGCCACAGATGCAGATTCCTCGCCTCGCTCGGGATGACAAAAAAGGCAAAAGAAGCTCTCACTTCGCCCGATAAATCTCTGTCAGCAGATCCGGCTTCGATTCGTCCCGCACCAGGTGGGGATATTTTTCGCCGCCGTGATAATCGAGTTTCACTATGCGGAAGTATTCCGTGTTCTCAATGATGAGCTCGATCGGTGATGAGCTAGTCTTCGCCGCGTGAATGGCGTCGTGCCAGGCATCTGGAGAAAACTTGCGGCCGTTCACCGCGACAATTTTCATCCCCGGCCCGATCCCAGCGTTGGCGGCAATCATGCCCTCGACCGTATCGTGAATCACGCCATCACTCCCCGCCATCAAGCCCAGCGAGTAATGCGCATTGAGTGACTTTCCGTCGCTGTTTTCCGCGCGATCTAATTCCGAAGGACTCTCGTCGTAAACGAGCTTCCATCCGCTACCTTCGACTCCGCCAAGTGGAGCGCCCGGACCGTGGTTCGATAACCGCTCCGTCCAAAAGCCGCGCCAGTCATAGGGAGCAATCTGGTTCAACGCATTCACTACATCGTCGAAAGTGTAGGGTTTCACCATGGGCGGGCCGCTGGGCGCGCCGTGAAACAGCTTACAGAAATCGTCTAACGACCTCGCGCCAGCTTTCGCGTCTTTGGTTTGCTGCCGGATAATCACATCCGCCCACAGCCAGTTAAGCACGTCTTCGTCGTAATAATCGAGGCCGCGTCGATAATCCTCCCAACCACGCGGAGCGTCTTGCATGGTCGGAACGCCGTCGGCCGTATCCTGCAAGTTGCGCCAGACTCTGCCCGAACGATGATCGAGATCCGCGGCAATTTGCGCCAGCGCGTCACGCGCCAACTCTGGCGTTCGCTCGCCACTGCGCGCGGAGAGCATATCTCCCAGATACGAAGTCAACCCCTCATAGACCCACAGCAAGTCGGTCTGCATTGGCTGTTCGTAATCCGGCGTCGCCAGGTCCGCTGGGCGACGGTACTTCCCGTTCCACGAATGCACATACTCATGTGGTAGGAGTCCCGCGCTGAGCCTCCGTCCATCCTCTTCAATCAGCGATCGCTCCTCGACCCGGCTGTCATCGGATTCGTGATGCTCTAATCCGAAATGCGCGACGTGATCGCTTAGCGTAAACAGGAAGTGGTAATCGGTGTAATGCCACGCTCCAAACAAAATTCCCGCTTGCTTCACCAGGTTCCGGTAATGCTCCCAGACTTCTTCGGGAGCATCGAGCGCGGCGGCGCTGTCGGCCGCAACATCGAGTTCAGCGGGTGGATTTTCAGTTCTGAGCGGCACCACCTTCAAGTATTCGCCCGTGAGGACAGGTCCATCCACCAGCATGGTCAGTGAAACAGGCGCAAAGTGAATCTCGTTGCCGGCTTGATTAGAGACATGCAGCGACGTTCCGAACTTCCATCCCGCAGGCAGCCGCAGGCTCACGCTATACGTGAGTTGATCGGAAGGGAAACCGGCGGGAAATAACAGCAGCGTGTTCCAGTTAACTATATACAATTTTTCCGTCGCGGCCATCCCAGCACTGTACCCGGCCTCATACGACGCCGGCGAAGCGTAATCAAGATTCGCAACGACTTCGATCGCGCCCTCGGGCACTTCAACGTGAAAAGTAAAACCGTCAAGCAGATCGCGCCGCCACTTCAGCGTCTTTCCGTTCGCCGTAAATTTTAGTCCAGTTAAATCCGTGATCGGACCCGTTGGCCCATGCTCGCCGGGAATCCATTTCGGATAATAGAGTGTGAGCGTGCCGGGCTTGGCCGGAATATGCATTTGCGCGTGGAACATCTTGCGCGGCGCCTCGGATGCGTCCACCGAAAGTGTGATTGTTGGGGCATTCGCCCCAAAAACTGAAAACGACGACACCAAAATAACTGCGAGACAAAGAAAATCCCTCATCCCACAACGTGAGCCCATTAACCCTCCAGATTGTCGAGCCGCCCTACCGCGATACAGATGGATTCGTACATTGAATATATCAGCCTAACGGATTGATTCGACGATGACACTGTGGCTGATGCTTGTCTCTTCGTTAAAGGTCTATTTCCCGCCTAATCGCCTGCTATCATCTCCGACGTGCCCGCGCGGGGAAAATTTATCACCTTCGAAGGTCTCGATGGCAGCGGCAAGAGCACGCAACTCGAGAAACTGGCCCGTTCCCTGCGCGCTCACGGTCTGGCTGTCACCGTTACGCGTGAGCCGGGTGGCACCTCCACGGGCGAAAAGATTCGCGAAGTGCTGCTGCACTCGGCAACCTCGGGACTTTCTTCATTCACGGAAATGGCCCTGATGTTCGCGTCCCGCGCTCAGCACATTCACGAGATAATTCTGCCCGCGCTCGCTGAAGGACGCATCGTGCTCTGCGATCGGTTCACCGATTCGACCGAGGCGTACCAAGGTGGGGGCCGCAAGCTAGGGTCGAAGCCGGTGCTGCTGTTGCATGAGATTCTCTGCGGCAATTTGCAACCCGATTTAACCGTCTTACTGGACAATGAGGTTGCGTTCAGCGTGGACCGGGCCCGGCGGCGCAATCGAAAACACAAAAGCGGGCGGTCAGAAAAACACTCCGGAAAAGACGAGAACCGTTTCGAGCAGGAAAGTCGGGCTTTTTTCGGACGCGTTCGCCACGCCTATCTGGCAATCGCTACCCGGGACCCGCAACGGGTACACGTCGTAAACGCGCGAGGCACGCCTAATGAAACGCATGCGGTTATTATGGGGTTAGTTCGAAAAAAACTGAAAATCTAGTATCCACGCAGCAGTGCCATGCCATTTTCTGATTTTGTTGGCAATCCGGAGACCGTTCATCGCATCCGCGAAATGCTTGCCCGCAACCGCTTTCCGCATGCAGTGATTCTTTCCGGTGCGAAAGGATCGGGCAAGTACACGCTCGCTCTTATGCTCGCGCGGGCCATGAATTGCCTAGAGCAGCCGTTGACTGACGACTTGCCTGATTTTTGTGGACGTTGCTCAAACTGCATTCGGATCGCCCAATCCGAGGACTTAAGCTCTCGCTTCGCCGAAGCGGTCGAGGTTCGCGAAAATCTACGCGACACCGACAAGAAAGAAACCCGTCTTTTCGTTCAGACTCACCCGGACGTGCTCATCATTCCACCCGATCCGCCGCAGCTGATGATCAAGGTCGATCAGGTACGGCATGTTATTGAGACCATCTACTATCGGCCTGCCGAAGCCCGCGAACGCGTTTATATCTTCACCGGCTCGGCATTCATGAAAGAGGCCGCCAACTCGCTACTCAAAGTTCTGGAAGAACCGCCCGAGTTCGCCACCATTTTTCTGCTCACCGAAAACGCCGGCGAATTACTGCCCACGATTCGCTCTCGCTCCATGACCTTCAATCTCGGCGCAATCTCTGTCGCAGAAATCGAGAGCCACCTCGCACGGCTTCGTCCCGATTGGAACGCCCACCAGCGCACGCTGGTCGCCCGCCTCAGCGAAGGCGCCATTGGACGTGCATTATCCTTTGATATTGAAAGCTACATTGCCGCTCGAAGCCACGCGCTCATCGTGCTGAAATCCGCGCTCGGCGGCAGCGGCAACACTAGTGATCACACGGAACTGTTCAAAGTCACCGAGAGCTATCGTTCGGGCGCCGAAGGGCGCGAAAAAATCGACAGTCTCCTTCGGACTCTCTATTCGCTTCTCGAAGACGTAATGTTCCTGCAATCCGGAGCGTCGCAACTGATCCGCAACACGGATATTCTGGGTGAACTCAAGAAGATATCCGAAGCCGCCGACTTCGCCTGGCTACAGCGTGCCGCCGAAGGTCTGGGAGAAGTCGAGCGTGGCCTGCGCCGCAACCTGTTGCGGTCATTGTCGCTCGATGCCTTCGCAACCGCGCTCGAACGCGTTTCCTAAACGAACAAGCTCCGTTACGATATCTTCTGCGATTCTTTCCGAGCGCATCTTACGTGAATTCGTCTGAACCAATCATCGTCGTGGAACCGTCTTCCGGAACACCACCAGCCACTCTCAGTGCTTCGAGCCTGCGCTTGGTTCCATGGTTAGTTGCGGTCGCGTTCTTCATGGAATCGCTCGATACGACAATTCTTAATACAGCCGTTCCTGCCATCGCTGCGGCGCTTAAGGTGGCTCCGCTCAGCATGAAGTCGGTGCTGGCCAGTTACACATTAAGCCTGGCGGTCTTTATTCCTATCAGCGGCTGGATGGCGGATCGCTTCGGAACGCGGAGAGTCTTCGCCTCCGCAATTGGTTTGTTCACGCTAGGTTCATTTCTTTGCGGGATCTCCAGCAACATTCATCTGCTGGTCGCGTGCCGCATTCTGCAGGGATGCGGAGGGGCGATGATGGTGCCGGTTGGGCGGCTTACGATTGTGCGAACTTTTGCCAAGTCGGAGTTCGTCCGTGCTATGAGTTTTGTCGCTATCCCCGGGCTGATCGGGCCTATGCTCGGACCGATTGCCGGAGGATTGATTGTTGGATACCTGCACTGGCGAATGATCTTCTTCGTAAATCTTCCCATTGGTTTAACTGGGTTGTACTTGGTTTACCGTCATCTGCCTGACTATCGAGAGAAGAGAACAAATCCGCTAGATATTGTAGGACTGATTCTTTTTGGTTCGGGAGTTGCGCTGCTTTCTTATGTGCTGGAAGTATTTGGCGAACACACGCTCAGCAGTCGAGAAATCCTCGGGCTACTTACGATTTCAATTGCGCTGTTAGCTGGATATGGGCTGCACGGAGCCAAGGCCGAGTTTCCTCTTTTGCGGTTGGCATTGTTTCGCATTCGAACTTTTCGCGCAGCAGTGCTTGGCAGCTTCGTTACGCGCCTCGGAATCGGCGGAATACCGTTTCTCTTTCCGCTGCTGTATCAGGTTGGGTTAGGATTTTCGCCGATTCAATCCGGTCTCTTGATGATGCCGCAGGCTATGGCCGCGATCAGTCTGAAGATGACGATGCCTGGAATTCTGCGCCGATTTGGCTACCGCGGCGTATTAATTTCCAACACTGTGATCATCGGCTTGTTGATCCTGCTTTTTGCGACGATTGGCATCAGCACGCCGGTATGGCTCATTGTGGTGCAGGTCTTCTGCTATGGATTTTTCACATCGCTGCAATACACAAGTATGAACACGCTGGTCTATGCCGACGTGAATGAGGAGGAATCAAGCAGTGCCAGCTCTATCGCCAGCACTATGCAGCAGATGTCGATGAGCTTTGGCGTGGCCACTGCTTCACTGGTCACTGCATTTTTTATTCCCGATCGCTTCCGGTCGAATGCGTCGCAGTTGATTCACGGTATTCACAGTGCATTTGTCTGCATGGGAGTAATGACGATCTTGTCGACTATCGTCTTCCGAGAATTGCGCCGCGGCGACGGCGACCTTGTCAGTAACACAAAAGCGCTGCACTGATCTTGTGTACTTGATCCCTCCCCGGGGTCAGGCTTCTATGATCCTGCGTGTGTCATGGGCGTGGCATCGGTGGCGATGCACACCCAGGTGCCGTTCTTGTTGATCCAGGTATCGATGAAGCGTTCACGGTGAACAACCGACTTCCCTCCCTTGGTCTCCTTGACGGCAATCACTCCGATGGCGATGGCCGTGCTTCCAAAGATGCGCACGGTAAGTGATTCGGGAGCGACTTGCTCTTCGTTGCCAGTGGACGCTCTAACGCTGGCGAGAAACTCGGACTTGGTCTTCAGCGAGCCGTCATCTTCGACCAGAACCAGTGAATTGTCGAGGATAGTGGATAGAGCCTTAATGTCGCCGGCCTTGTAGGCTTGATTCCAGGCTTTCTCAAGGCCGAGGACCTGGGCTCGAGCGGCGGAATCATCGTCTTGTGCGAAGCTGACCTCCGATGTTCCGCACAGCAAACCCAAGATTGAGAGAGTGGCTATCGAGCAAGTTCCGACCCAGCAGGCAATGCGTTTCATTGGCTAGTTCTCCACAGGCGGTTGGTCGGCAGCTCCTCCTCTTCCGCTTCCGAGTGGAACGACGACGTTTCATCCGGAACATAACAGAAAAGTGCACGCGGCATTAGTTCTAGCGCTGGTGCGGAGGGTAGCTCTGTTGTTAAGCTTGGTGGGCCATGAAAGTCAAGATCTTGATGCCCGGGACAAGACTTTTCTTTGTATGGGTCGCGGTGTCGGCGGCCTTCTTTACGTTCTCAGGACGGCTCGCCTCGGCGCAGCAGAAAGAAGTTGTTTGGAGCGCGGATGAGAAGCCGATCGCAGATCAAATTCATGGACTGCGCGGCCTTGCAGACGATGTGCGGGTGGGAACTACGAAGGATCTGGCGCTGAAGATCCGCAAGCTTCCGGCTGGTGCGAACAAGCTTCGATTGGCGGTCGGACTGGCGGGATTGTCGACCGAGGGCGATTTCGGACACGCCACGCTGCAGGAAGTGGCAACCACGCTGGCAGAAACGTTGCGAGAGAGCCCTCTGCCGTGGGCTGAGGCGAAAGATTCCGAAGCCAATGGCAAAGCGGCTGCACGCGTACCAGCGGATCCATACATTGAGTTGGCCACACTGGTGCGCTATGAGCATGTGGATGCTTCGCTTAACGATAATGATGACGGACAATTTCGGGCGGCGATGGCCCAGCTCGAGGCAGACGACCGCAAGCGGGAGCATCCGGAGTTTACGCTGAAAGATCTCTCGGGCAAGAGTTGGACGTTTTCGGATCTGCGAGGGAAAGTTGTGCTGGTCAATTTCTGGGCAACATGGTGTCCGCCCTGCCGCAAAGAGATGCCAGATCTAGAGGCGCTTTATGAGCGCTTTGGATCGAAGGGGCTCGTGGTGCTTGGTATTTCCGATGAAGAGGCCGCGAAAGTCGAGCCATTTATCCGCGAGCGCAAGGTTTCGTTCCCTGTATTGCTCGATCCTGGACGAAAAGTAAACGACTCGTTCGTGGTGGCGGGGATTCCCAAGAGCTTTGTCTATGATCGGGATGGGAAGCTGGTAGCGCAGTCCATCGACATGCGCACACAGAAACAGTTCCTGGAAATGCTGGGGAACGCCGGATTGAAGTAGAGAAATCCCCGGGAGAGATTGGCGAATGGAGAAAATCTTAGGTGTGATTCTTGCTATCGGAATTCTCGGGACACTCGCAGCCACGCAAGACACGATGAAGAAAAAAGCTCCGCCGAAGCCAGCGGTGGGGCCGTCCCAGGTGTTGCTGGAGAACTGGAATGACGTTGGACGAAAATTGATCGCTATGGCGGAGGATTTCCCTGAGGACAAATACGACTTCAAGCCGGTGCCAGCAGAGCGCAGTTTCGCTGAGCAACTTTTGCATGCCGCTAATGCAAATTATTTTTTTACCAATCCAGTGATGGGGTTAAAGCCACCGTCGGAAGAAGATCCCAAGCGCGATCAATTCAAAACTAAGGCCGCAGTGGTTGAGTTTGTTAAGAAGGCATTTGCCGACGGAGCGGCGGCGATCAAACTGAAAGGTGATAAGGGTATGAGCGATTTAATCGTCGACCCCTTCGCGAATCAGCAAGTGCGGGTATCGGACATGGCATGGGGACTGCTCGAGCATTCCGGAGAACACTACGGGCAGTTAGTGGTGTACTACCGCGTAGCCGGAATGGTGCCGCCGGAATCGCGTCCCAAGAAGTAGCGCCAGAGATTTTAATTCTGGCTGATACCATAGCCCTCGTGAGCCCGCTGCTTGACGTCCGCGACCTGACTATCGCGTTTCCGCAATCCCGCGGCGGGCAGGCATTTTCATCCATTGGGCGAGGTCAGACGGCTGCGGCCAAGGCCATTGCCGCCGTGCGCGGCCTCTCATTCTCAATTGATCCTGGCGAAGTGCTGGGCTTGGTCGGCGAATCGGGCTCGGGAAAATCCATCACCTCGCTGGCCATCATGGGATTGCTTCCGCCTGCCGCGGTGGTCTCAGGCGATATTACCTTTCAGATGAGTTCGCAAATTGGCGACAGGCCGGTGCATCTGACCACATTGCCTGCTGAGCAGTTGCGCCAGCTTCGTGGCTCGCGCATCGCCATGATCTTCCAGGAGCCGATGACCGCCCTTAACCCGGTGATGCGCGTGGGCGATCAGATCGCGGAAGCAGTTCTTGCTCACGGCAGTGTTTCGAAGGCTGAGGTTTGGGGGCGCGTGATCGAAGGCATGCGCGACGTCGCCATCTTCGACCCCGAACAGCGAGCCCGCAGTTACCCGCACCAGCTATCCGGAGGCATGCGACAGCGCGTCATGATTGCCATGGCCATCGTGAATCGTCCACAACTGCTGATTGCGGATGAACCTACGACAGCGCTTGACGTGACCATTCAACAGCAAATTCTCGACCTACTTAACGAACTCCGCCACAAATTTGGATTGGCGATGCTCTTCATCTCGCACGATCTTGCGGTCGTGTCACATGTTGCCGATCGCGTTGCCGTTATGTACGCGGGCAATCTGGTCGAACTTGGCAGCAAGTCTGAGATTTTCCGCGCACCTGCACATCCTTATACTCAGGGACTATTGAAGGCTATTCCATCGCTTACGACCGACCGCTCTATTCCGCTCGCGACAATCGATGGAACGGTTCCCTCTATCGCGCAACTTCCGTCGGGATGCCCTTTTGAGCCGCGCTGCCCATATCGGGTTGATGCTTGCGCCGCCGAACTCCCCCCGCTTCTCGAAGTTCGTCCTGATCATTGGGCTCGTTGCCCGGTCGTGAATCCCGTCAGAGTCTGATAAATATGGACGGCATGGGTACCAACCGGCTCGAAGCTTTCAGCGATGGGGTGATCGCCGTGATCATCACCATCATGGTGCTGGAATTGAAGCCTCCGCGCGACACGACGCTGGGCTCGCTACGGAGCCTGCTCCCGCAGTTTCTTAGCTATCTTCTGAGTTTTCTGGTGGTCGCCATCATGTGGGTGAATCATCATCATGTATTGCACGTGGCGCGCCGCGCCGATGCTCGCCTGCTTTGGTCGAATAACTTTCTCCTATTCTGGATGTCCCTTGTTCCGTTCGTCACTGCCTTCATGGGAAATAACTATCATGATCCCCGTGCTGTGGCGCTCTATGGAGTTGTGATGAGCCTCTGCTCGGCGTCCTTCGTGCTGCTGCGTACGGCGATTGCTGAGCATCACCGCGACGAGCCGGATACATTTCGCTATCACAGGCGCAAGCGATTCAAGAATATCTACTCGTTGTTCCTCTACATGGCTTCGGTGGCGCTGGCCTTCGTCGATGTACGTATTTCATTTTCCATCTTTGTGTTTGTTGCGTTGTCCTACTTCGTGCCGGAGCGCAAGTTGGCGGAGGCGTAATCACCATCTCTGGGCCAACTCTGACCCGAAGCGCAACTATCGCTTAAAGCGAGCTATAATCGTCCCTTTGTGCGTATCCTTCTTCTTAGCGACATTCACAGCAACCTCGAAGCGCTGGATTCCTGTCTGGCGGCCGCTCCAGACTACGATCTTGTCGTTAATCTCGGCGACACTGTCGGCTATGGAGGCAATCCCAATGAGGTTGTTGCCAAGGCCCAGTCACTGGGGCGGGTTTTTGTCCGCGGCAATCATGACAAGGCTGTCAGCGGCCTTATGAACCTCGATGAATTCAACCCCGTCGCCGGTCTAGCAACGCTTTGGACTCGCGATCAGCTTACTGCCAAGAATCTGGAGTGGTTGCGCTTGCTCCCGCAAGGTCCAATCCAGATTGATGAAGTTCCGGGCGTTCAGTTTGTACACGGGTCGGCACTTGATGAAGACGAGTACATGGTCAGCGCACGCGACGCGATTGAACCGCTCATTACTAATCCCGTGCCGGTCACGTTTTTTGGGCACACTCACATCCAGGGCGGCTTCACGCTCCAGGGCGAGGTCAGTGAAGCTTACCGTCCCGGATATCGCACGGTCGGGCAGCCCGAGTCGTCCGACTTACCATTACGCAAAGATCGCCGCTACCTTATTAATCCGGGATCGGTTGGACAGCCACGCGATGGTGACTGGCGAGCAGCCTTTGCCGTGTTCGACTCTGAGGCTTGGATCGTCACCTTCTATCGCGTGCCTTACAACCTGCGAGTCGCGCAAGAGAAAATACTTGCTGCTAATTTGCCGCAGCGGTTGGCTACGCGTCTTGCCACAGGAAGATGACCTCACCCCGTTGTAAACTCAGTCTATGTCCTTGCCTTTGCGCTCTCCTAATTCTGGCAATCTTTTCTCTGCTTCCAAATCTGCGCCGGCCGCGCACACTGCTCACGTTGATGGCGGAGCTCGCGGCAATCCTGGGCCTGCCGGTTATGGCGTTGCCATTCAGGACGCTTCGGGTCATCCGGTAGCTGAGCTAAGCGAATATCTCGGACACCATACAAACAACTACGCCGAGTATCAGGGGCTTTTGGCGGCTCTTCGATATGCGGCTGAAAATCAGATCAAGGCGCTCAAGGTGGTTAGCGATTCTGAATTAATGGTTCGACAGATGAAAGGGATCTACAAGGTACGGCATCCTGAATTGCGCAAGCTCTATGAGCAGGCGCAGGAACTGGTTCGACGACTTGAGCACTTCGAGATTCACCATGCTCTCCGCGAACATAATCAGACAGCAGACCGTCTGGCTAATGAGGCTATGGACCGCGGACGATAAGGCCGCTATGCAACTTTAAGATCGTGAAGTAGTTATTCGAGCGGTCCCGCTTGCAGGCCATCGCCGGGGGCTAGTGGAAGATGGGCGGCTCCGTGGAGGATGCTGCGCTCCTGAGGCGAGAATGCGTTTCTGTATTGCTCGGAATCGATGAGTTGGTCGCGCTGTTCGGGCGGCAGGTTGCGCATGCCACGGATCGTTCGATTGATGACTTGGCGGCGATCTGGCGGCAGCTGCCTGAACTGTTGAAAAACTTGGCGTGCCTGCTGCTTCTGGCCAAGAGTCATGTGTTCCCAGACTTCCATGCGGTTCAGGATGCGTTCCTGCTGCTGCGGTGGCAGACTGGAAAAACGTAGCAGCTGGTTTTGCAACCGGATTTGCTGTTGCGGCGGCAGCCGGCGGAACAGTGGATCGCTTTCCAGAATTCGCCGCTGCTGAGCGGGCGTCATATCTTTATAGTGGCGCAGCCAGTTTCCGGCATGGCCGGGCTGGTTCAGCGGTGGATGAACTTGAGGAGGGCGCTGCTGCGGATGTGGTTTTTCTTGTTGATACTGCACACGAAATTGATAGGGCCGTGGCTGCGGCGCGTTCCAGGATTTGGCGAACGACGGCGTCGACAGCAGAAACGCTGCCAGACAGCTCGCAATTCCCTCCCGGCCCAACATCCTTGGTCCCCTGTTCCGCCCCAGTGAATTTACAGCAAACCTCTATCAAGCATCTTTATTGTCATTAAGCAAACATTTCCGGTCTTCAATCCATTGAAACAGGGCTTGCCCAGTCTCTGCCTCTGAAAACGCGGGAGCCGCGTCTCCCAACGAGTCAGACTTACGGATTTGCAGTTACGTCGTCCTGCACCTGCAGTTGATCGAGCACATCGAAATCGGCGTATAAATCGTCGTTCCTCTCCAGTGCCTGCAGATCGCCGACGGCGGTTCCGGGCTGCACTGGCAGAGTAAGAGATGGAGGTTTGGTGGAGATGGCTTCAGTCGGAGAAAACATCGACTTGCTGCCCACGCCAATTGCCAGCGCTCCAGCAAATAAAACAGCGGCGAGTGACATACCCCACGCGGGACGATACAACCAGCTCAGCCACGTGGCGGCATGCGGACGCGCCATTTCTTCCCGGAGGCGTGCCTGCAAGCGAGTATCGAAATAGGGCGACGGTTCGGGCGCCTGCCATTCGTCCAACAGCGCCATGGTCTTCTGAAAGTCACGCAGATGCGTGGCGCAATCGTTACAAGATGCTATGTGTTTCTCGACCTCCGGCTCTGTTGTTGCGGCGTTCATGCCAGCGGCCAAGTCCGGCAACAGTTCGCGAATTTGATTGCAATTCATACTGCGTCCTCTACTTCCCTGAAACGAATTCTTTCAGCTGCTCGCGCAACGTTTCATAGGCGCGGAACAGTAACGATTTGGTGGCAGACTCACTCAGCTTCAGCACGCCCGCAATCTCGCGGTAATCCATTTGCTGATACTTGTGCATGATAACGGCCTCGCGCTGTCGCTCGGGCAGCGCGTTCACTTTGCTGCGAATCGCCGCCAGCCGCTCTCGCTTCAATATCTGCTCCTCGGCGGTTAGCGATTCGTCGGCCAGGTCGGGCGTGGTGCCTGTTTCCTGGTCTGGCTCGTCGAGACGAACGGTATTTTCTACCCGCTCGTGGCGCGTGTCGCGAGCATGGTTGACAGCGAGGTTGGTCGCTATGCGATACAACCAAGTCGTAAACTTGGCGCTCGGCTCGTACGTGGTACGCGAACGATACACACGTAGAAAAACTTCCTGCGCCAGTTCTTCGGCAGTCGACGGATTGTGGCACAAGCGATACATGAAGCCGACCATCGGCCGGCGATATTTCTGCACCAAAAACGAGAAGGCGGACTCATCGCCCGTCTTTACCCGCAGCATCACATCGACGTCGGAAATGGCTTCGCCCGACTTTGCCATAGTTGGAGGCGCAGACGAAGACGGCGCTCCCGCAAGATTCAGCAGCCCGCGATCTAACACTCCGCGATCAATAGCCACGCTGCTCACATCTGTAGAAACCCCGTTCGGGGGACAAAGTTGCGTGTCTTCGGATGCCGGAGTGCGCGTAGAAGTGTTTTCCCGTGAACCACTTACGGATCGAGCATCGGGAATGTCGGAAGCCGGCATGAAGGGGCGATGGCCGCGATACTAAACGCGATAGTAAGAGGCTACCGGGAGCCGGGAACACGGTCAAGATGCTGTTCTGTGCAATAACGGTGGGATCCCCTTGTTACAATGGCTGCCCATGCAGGGAACAATGCGAGGGTCTATCACGGCAGTAATTACGGCGTCAATACCTAAGCCTCAGTGCCAACGAATCGAATAGGAATTCGCGAATGCCTAATTCGAAGTTAGTGCCAAGCGACACCAAACTGGGCATGGACTCATCGATCAGTCGCCGTGATTTCCTCGGCTCTGCTTTGCTAGCTTCCGGAGCCGCACTGCTCGTGTCGGCTACTCCTGCAGAACTACTTGCCGCCCAGAATCCTGCAGTCCATGAGGATGTGTTCACCGGGTATGGTGGCGTCGGCGAATACAGCGCGTCCAACGGAAACACACTCGAAGTTCTACAAGCCGGGCATACGATCCGCGACGGAATTTACGATCCCCTCCCCAAAGACATCATCGACACTGGTGAGGTCTACGATTGCGTCATCGTTGGTGGTGGAATTAGCGGGCTAGCTGCTGGGCTCTTTTTTCAGCGGCAGACTCAGCGCCAGACTCGTCCCGGAATGAAGTGCCTGATTCTCGAAAACCATCCTATCTTCGGGGGTGAGGCCAAGCAAAACGAGTTTCTGGTTGATGGCAAGAGGTTGATCGCCCATCAGGGCTCGGCTATTTATCAGCTTCAGTACCCGAATAGTTTTCTCGCACGGTTCTATGACTCCATCGGTCTGACGGCCCCCAAGCTGGAATATCAAAAATGGGCGGGGTCGACGCCAGAGATGCCTCTCTCACGGACCCCTTATGAGGCCGTCGGTCTGGAGCGTGGGCAATACGGCTTCTGGTTCGGCGCAAAATTTGGACGGAACTCCGGAATGTGGATGATCGATCCAGTCGGAAAAAAACTGGAAGGCGCTCCCATTTCGGAGGCGGCTCGGACAGAGTGGCTTCGTTGGCTGAAAAGCGCTCCGGTGCCGGGGGACAAATTCGAGCGTCCGAAAGTAGAAGGAGATTCAGTTTCCCGCTATCTCGATTCGATTACGTTAGAACAGCATTACATGGAACGGTTCGGGCTGAGCCAAGATACCATTCGGACTTTTCTTTCACCTGTTGAAGGTGGTGGCTCGGGCCTGGGCCCCGATGCTTTGTCGGCATACTCGGATTACGCGTTTGAAATGCTGCATCCTCTGCATGATGAAACCAGCGACACGGATCAGATGTTTCCCGGCGGTAACACGACAATTGCGCGATTGATGTTGAAGAGTCTGATCCCGGCGGCGATTGATGGAGCCGGCACAATTGAGGACGTCACGCGAAACGCGATCAATTTCTCCGCGCTCGATACTCCGCAGAATAGCGCTCGACTTCGACTCTCATCGACCGCTATTTCTGTGCAGCATGATGGCGAGCCTGACAAGGCGCACTCCGTCATCGTCGCTTACCTCAAAGATGGCAAGTTATATCGGGTTAAGGCGCGCTCGGCAGTTTTGGCAGGCGGAAGCTGGACCACTAAGCACATCGTCAGAGATTTGCCCGAGACTCATCGCAAGGCGTATGCGGAGTTTTACCGGTCTCCCTGCATGATGGCGAACGTCGCCGTGCGGAACTGGCGTTTCCTGCACCGTATGGGAATGAGTGGCTGCCGTTGGTTTGAAGGTGTTGGTAACTATATGGAAGTGTGCAAGCTGGCACTCACTGGTATTGGAGATTCTACGATCGGTCCAGATTCGCCAATCGTTCTTTCGTTGAAAGTTCTTTATTCTTACCCCGGACATTCCACCGAAGAACAGGGTAATCGTGGCCGCGGAGAAATGTTGGGAACGTCCTTTCGCGATTATGAAAGACGGATCCGCGAACAGTTTACGGAGATGTTTGTGGCCTCGGGTTTCGACGCGCAGCGGGATATTGCAGGAATTATTTTAAATCGCTGGGGTCATGCCTATCTAAGCCCGCAACCGGGTTTCTTCTTTGGACGGGACGGTCAGCCTGCACCACGAGAGGTCCTGCGCAGTGCGCCATTTGGGCGGATTGCTTTTGCGAACACGGATCTTGCCGGAGCTATGGACCACCGTTATTCGATTTTAGAAGCGCAGAGAGCAGTGGGGCAGTTACTCGATGAGGTCTTGGTTTAGCGCCGTCGACGAGCTGTCCGGAGTTTTTGTAATTTTGCCTGATTATTGATCTCGACTCCTCGAGACGCCGCTCCCAGCGGATAGCGTTTCCGGTCGTTTGTATAATTGTGAGGGAATGAACAGCATACTTCGTGCTCTGTGCTCCATCTTCGTCGCAATCCTTTTGCTTTCTGAAGGTCGGGCACAAGCGTCCAGTGAGCAAGTTCCCGTCATTCAGGGCGGTGCAGGCCCATGTTCCCTCGAGCTTACAGTTAAGAGCGCTGACGAAAAGCCCGTCTACGCTGCGACGGTCAAGGTTCATATCAAGTATGGCTTTGGTGGAATGCGCAGGCTCGATCTTGAGGCTGGAACCAACTCGGAGGGAAAGGTGAAGTTTGCCGGACTTCCCGATCGGGTACAGCGACCTCCGCTTGAATTTCATGCATCGAAGGATGATTTTATGGGCACCGGGCTGTTCGATCCGTCAATCGAGTGCCAAGCCCGACATGACATCACGCTAGGGAAGTCGAAATCGCCGGACGGCCACTGAAGGATGCCTTGACGGGAACGACTGCAACTGTTTGAATAGAAAGCGTCGGGCGCTTAACTCAGCGGTAGAGTGCCATCCTCACACGGTGGAAGTCGTAGGTTCAAATCCTACAGCGCCCACCATTCACAACAAATCACACTCATATT